>ERZ777011.747-NODE-747-length-45296-cov-14.938153_pt1 | contig 45296 bp, 36 predicted proteins | sample MGYA00374964_ERZ777011 | MGnify/ENA primary metagenome ERZ777011 (study PRJEB29310, sample SAMD00008975) | mouse gut metagenome | study: EMG produced TPA metagenomics assembly of the Metagenome analysis of fecal microbiota from mouse which was promoted...
GATGCACAGTTACGCAGGTAGGTCTGATATGTCTGTGCATATAAATCGGCAGGTGTAAGTTGTAATTGTTAGAATGCTTGTAATAGCCGAGGGTTTTAGAAATGCACTGGACATATTGTATGTTTGGTGTTTTTTTTGTACAATAAGCTGCTTTGCGAAGCAGGGCAGCGTTTGTTGGGAAAGGAGTTTTTTATGAAATTATCAAATGGAACAGAGGTTATCACTAAGCCTTATCGTGAAGAAGATGCGGAAGAAATTGTCAGGCTGATTCATAGAAATTTCATGGAAGTCAATGTGAAAGATTATGGGGAAAAAGCTATGGCTGCACTCTCTGCCACGCATGATGTGATTTGGTTCAAAGGCGTGGCAGAATACGCACATGTGTATGTGTTTTGGAATGAAAATAAAATTGTGGGTGTTGGTTCCATATCAAGTTTTTGGGGAAGCCTTACGGAAAGTATATTGCTTACTATTTTTGTGCTGCCGGAATTTCATGGGCAGGGGATTGGCAGCTATATCATTGATACCCTTGAATCTGATGAATTATTCTTAAGAGCAGAAAGAATAGAAATTCCCGCATCTATTACTGCGGTAGAATTTTATCGGGAAAAGGGGTATGAATATAAAAATGGAATAAAAAAGCTGGATGATGAGCAGCATTACCGGTTGGAGAAATTCAGAAAGATTAGTTAGGAGGAATGGTGATAATGACAATTAGGACAATGAATATCGAAGATTTTGAAAAAATATATGATTTGTGGATACATACGGAAGGCATGGGATTGAATACAACAGATGATTCAAGGGATGGAATCGACAAATATTTATTGCGAAATCCCAATACGTGCTTTGTTGCAGAAGATAACGAAAAACTCATAGGTGTTATTATCAGTGGACATGACGGACGCAGAGGTTTTATCTATCACACTACGGTCAAGAAAGAATATAGGGGACAGGGAATTGGGAAAAAACTGGTTGATTCAGCAATAAAAGCTATAGAGGCAGAGGGCATACACAAAGTGGCATTGGTGGTATTTGAGAAAAATATATCTGGCAATGCTTTTTGGGAAAAAGTTGGATTTACGGTAAGGGATGACTTGGTTTATAGAAATAAAAATATACACCAACTCAAAAGGATTGATTTAATTTAAATTATTGGAGAAATATCAGGATTTTGATACCAGTCCTGCAAATGAAACTGTGGAATAAGGTAGAATCTATCCGTATTATTTACAAAAAGAAAACGAAAAAAGGAGGAGGATATAAAATGAATGTAATCATACTTGGTTCCGGAGGCTGTGTCAGTACGCCGAGGGCGTGTTGCAGCTGCCGCGTATGTACAGAAGCGCGGCAGAAAGGATTTCCTTATGCAAGAACGGGGTGCAGTCTGTTTGTTGAAGATGTGAATGTGTTGATTGATACGCCGGAGGATATCAATGCGTCATTGAATAATTCCGGCGTACAGAAGGTAGAACATATTTTATACAGTCACTGTGACCCGGACCACACAATGGGAATGCGTGTGATTGAACAATTGAAAATGGACTGGCTTGCCAATTCGCTGGGAAAAAAACCGGATAATCCGATAGAAGTTGCTTCTTTGCCTGCCATTCTCGCAGATATTAGTAAGCAAGGCACAAAGTATGGTTCAGCCATTGAATACTATGAGGCATGCGGTCTTATATATACAAAAGAAATTCGTGCTTTCCAAAAAGACAATATATTAATTGAGCTGATTCCGGTAGATGAACAGGAACACGTGGCAATATTTATTATTTCTTCCAACAGCAAAAAGATAATTTATGCCCCATGTGATGTAAAGCCTTTTCCAAAGTCAGAGAAATTTCAAGGCGCAGATGTTTTAATCATTGGCAATACAATTGTCGGGGATATATTAAAAGATGGATTTGTTTTAAATGAAAATAACCCACTGCGAAAAGAACTGTTTACATTAGATGAAATTGATACAATACGAAAACAGTATGGTATCAAGGAAGTTTTTATTACACATTTGGAGGAAGACTGGGGAAAGTCATATGATGATTACAGAGAATTGGAGAGGGAATTGGACTTAATACATTTTGCGTATGATGGATTGAAAATACAACTATGAGCAGAGAGGAAAATAAAATTGTACGAACAAGATTATGTCATGAGACTTATAAAGGAAATGATAAGAGCAATATTAAAACTGTTATTTAATATAGATACTGACTCTCCATCAGCAGAATTATTAAAAGATTCAGAGGAAGAGCAGACTCTGGAGGAATTACTCGATATGGTAGATGATGGATTCATCAATGAAGCAGAAAATAAAATCTATGAAATAACAGAAGAAGGTAAAACAACAGATTTAGAAATTGCTTTGCTGTTTTATTCATACTTAAATGATAAGTCCGATAAATTTCTGGAAGAAAATCATTATAGCAGAGATGAAATAAAAGCAGGTTTGAAAAACATTACTGCAAGATATGGAGTAGCTGGCTTTGCTGAAATGTTTTTGCAATAGCATGGGTTTAGTAGTGCGGAGAATGCGTTGCCTGGGTTTTTGAGTCTGGGAGATAAAGTAGAGGTAATTGAACCGCCAAAGATGGTGGATAAGATGAAAAGTACGCTTGCTGCTATTTCAAAAAATATTTGTAACATGACATACTGATGTCGTGTTTTATGTGATACCTTAGAGAAAAAAGGAGGTTACATATGAGCAGATTCAGTGAAAAAGGTTATTATGTAAAAGAAAATGCTGCTGTTTATTTTACTAAGATATGGATGATACAGTTAAATGGTTTGAAGACATCCTTGGCTGGTACAGTAACATCGTGGAACGGGATGAACAGGGAAGGGCTGTTACGGAGCAGTTTTTGGAATGATTCCTGAAGTAGAGAAAACACATATGGCATCCTTTACAGGTTTTCATATGTTTTACGGTGAACCATCAAAAGAGGTAATATCATTTATGCAGGTGCAGGGAATTGAGAATATGCGTGAATATATTACAGCAAAAGGCTGGAATAAAATAACAGAGATAGCACAGCAGCTATGGGGTGGTAAGACCTGCGAAATTACTACCATTGATGGCTATATCATGAAAGTTTGGAATAAAGGAGAAAATTGATGAATATACAGCATGAGCAATTAATTCAAAAAGCAGCGGAGATTATTCAAAGCAATTGTAATGAAAACGGTTACTGTGCATTAACCCTGATGGATACGGATGGACGCCCCACTACGACTACCATCACACCTTCAAAGGCAGAGGGAATTAAGTGGATTACTTTTTGTACAGGATTTGGTACCAGGACGGAACGAATTATGATATGTAAAAATGCTTGTGTGTGCTTTAATTCCCCAAAGTATCATATATCTTTGAAGGGAAGCATGGAAGTCATTACAGACCTAAAGGTAAAGCGTGAAATGTGGTATGATGGAATGGCAAATCATTTTGAAGGTCCGGAAGCGCCCGGCTATGTGGTATTAAAATTTGTGGCAGACAGTTATAATCTCTTTATTGATTGGGAATCTGCAAAAGGAAGTATTTGAGGATAGTAACATGGTTAATTCTTTTGATGAATTTTGTGATGAGTTATTAAAAAGTGGTTTTTCGATGGGGAGTGGTAATGCCAAGGGAATCTATGCAATTATCCCTTTTAATTGGACGAATGCTATGCCTGATTGTCCCATAGCATGGCATACGGGAGACCCGGAAACAGACCCATGGGAATGGCGAATGCGAGTACTGGAAGAACGTGATGACATAGCTTATGGAAAAGTTTTCTTTGGGACAAGCGGATACATTACAAAGGAGTGGTATGATGAAGGTAAAGCAGGACAACTGGAAAAGAGAATATATGATGCCATAGAACAAAACGGACATATGGCGCTCCATGATTTGAAAAGAGAATGTGGTATTGCCAAAGAGACATCAGGACAGTTTGAAAGGGCTCTTACCAATTTGCAAAAGAATCTTTTTATTACAATGTGTGGCAGAATGCAAAAATTGAGCAGAACAGGGGAGCCATACGGATGGAACAGTACAGTTTTTGCCACGGTGGAAGACTTTTGGGGCGAAGATTTGACGCCTAATATATCCGTGGCTGAAGCGTATGAGAAAATCAGAGAGCGTATTTTACTCTTGAATCCCGAAGCTAAAGAAAGAGATATTAAGAAGTTTATCGGATGAAAATAAAAGGCAGGGCTTGAATTTATAGGGAGAGTGTGTGATGTTAAGGTCATTGATGCAAGTTTATGTAAAGGGAAGTGTTGAAGCGGTAAAACTATATGAGGAAGCGTTCCATGCAGAAATTCTGGGTTTGTATCCGGATGATAACGGCGGATACATGCATTCAGAATTAAATGTTTGTGGTCAAATACTGGCAGTATCAGAGTTGAATGACGAACTGGAAATAGGAAACACTATGCAATTTTGCTTTCATTTCGGAGAAGATGGAGAAAAGCATGTCAGACAGGCTTACGATATACTGAAAGAGGGGGCGATTATTAAAAATTCTATTGGTCCATGTGATTATAGTTCGTGTATGTTTTCTTTGGTTGATAGGTTTGGGGTTTATTGGTGCATTTTTGTTTAAAAATGTGGCGTTTATGTATTTGCGATATATACCAAACGACACGCTGTCGGGGGCAATTAATCCTTGCATTCCCCCGCATGATATGCTACATTATAGACATAAAAGAGAAACAACCGCCCACAAGGTGGGTTGGCCTGTTGTGAGGATAGAAAATCCACCCTGCTACTCGGTCAAAGTTTAGGGGTGGTTTTTCTATCTATGTATGCAAAAGCATACAGTATAGATTACTTACAAAACGTAAAAACGAAAGTAAGCAATGCCAGAAGGAATAAGCCAAAAGCCAGCAAATCCCCAAAATCAAAGTTCTTTTGATTTTTCATAGCATCACCTCCACATTTGTGACAATCCCTTATATTATAAAAAAACAATAAAATTAAATCGGCATGTCGGAAATGACAGTCGCATTGAAATGGTTGATAATTTCAAAATTTTATGGTAGTATAGATGAGAAATTTGAAGTTTACTTACGAAGCGGCAGCCTTGAAAACAGGAGGTTTTTTGGCAGATGGAACAGTACAAGCAGGAATTTATTGAGTTCATGGTGGATTGTAAGGTATTGAAGTTTGGCGAGTTTACTTTAAAAAGCGGCAGGAAGAGTCCGTTTTTTATGAATGCAGGCGCTTATGTGACGGGCGCGCAGTTAAAAAAACTGGGGCAGTACTATGCACAGGCCATCCATGACAATTATGGGGATGATTTTGACGTATTGTTTGGGCCGGCATACAAGGGGATTCCCTTAAGCGTTGCGGCTACCATAGCCTACAGCGAACTGTATGGAAAAGAAATCCGCTATTGTTCCAACAGAAAAGAAGTAAAAGACCATGGAGATACGGGTATTCTGCTGGGAAGCAAGTTGATAGATGGGGACAGGGTTGTGATTATTGAGGACGTCACCACTTCGGGGAAGTCCATTGAAGAAACCTTTCCGATTATCAAAGCGCAGGCGGATGTGGAAATAAAAGGACTGATGGTATCCTTAAACCGGGAGGAAGTGGGTCTTTCGGGTAAAACGGGAGCGCTGCAGGAGATTCAAGACAAATACGGCTTTGCAGCCAATGCCATAGTTTCCATGAGCGAAGTGACGGAGCATCTTTACAATAAGCCCTATAAAGGGGAGGTTTACATTAATGATGAGATAAAATGCGCCCTGGATGCATATTATGAGCAGTATGGTGTGCATATATAAATAAGTGTTGCTATGATGAAAAGAGGGAAAGGAGCAGAAAACTTATGGAAGAAAAATTGTACAGAACCATGCGGGGAACCGGCGCAACAAATATGGTAGTGGGGGTACTTACCCTGGTAGTGGGAATCACAAGCGGTATTCTCCTTATTATCAGCGGCTCAAAGCTGCTGACGCGTAAGTCTAATATACTGTTTTAAAGCGTAAGGGCATTTCCTGTGGAGGTGCCCTTTCCTCTTGTTTTATGGAAATCCCCTGAAAAACAGGAAACAACACGCTGTGTGATTTGGAGGTAAAGATGGGGCGTAAGTCAGGATATATATTTACGAACAAAAGGCATTCAAACAGGGCGATTATGTCCACAATTTTGGGAATCATCAGTTCATTGTCCCTGGCGGCGGTCATATACCTGTCCAGCGTACAGGCAGGCGCCATACCGGTCGGTTATGGCATGACGGGTTTTCTGGTGGCGGTTTTTTCCGTGGTGGGATTGATTTTGGGGATTGTTACGGCGGCGGAAAAGGACCGTTATAAGCTGTTTCCCTGCCTTGGCATCCTGTTTAACCTGACAGCCCTTTTGGGTATAGGGCTGGTGGTATATGTGGGAATGTATTTGTAAGAAATGATGGAACAGATGAATGGAGTAGGAGTGGAGGAGAGCATGGACGAATTAGTATTGGAACGTTTACAGCTTGCAGAAGAGAGGGTGGCAGAAATAGAAAAAGAAACAGTTTCTGATATCGCTTTTACAGCTTATTTTCAGAGAGGGGCAAAGTGGCTCGGGCAGATGTTTGCCGTCAGGAAAAAGCTTCTGGACGGTTCTTTTTCCCATATGACATTGGAGGAGCATCAGGAGTTAAACAGGCAGCATTATGAGGAACTTCTGGGAGAAAATTACGAAAACTCTTATGCCAATCCGGCCTTTGCGGTAAAAGAACTGGGACAGGAACTGGGAACGCTCATGTCGGCGCTTTATGCGGAAATGAGAAAGTGTTTGGAATCTGTGTATGAATTGCAGGAGGAAGAATTTGCGGCGGAGGCGGAACTTTTTATAGAAGTCTGTGGAGTGTTTTCCTGTGCGTGGAAAGAGGAAAAGAAACTGCCGGCATATGAAGAGATAAGGGAAATTTATTACTGGTACGTCAGCGATTATGCAGACATCCGCTCGGACAGGCAGGTATTTGAGAGGGTTACGCCGAGGCAGGACGCCGTCAAAAAACTGGTTATGGAAAGTGACTTTTCTGATTTGCGTTACCTGTACCGTTACGGAAGGTATGTTTCGGACTGCGAACTGCGCACGGCCCGTTTTCTGAACAGCCTGTCCGAGGACGTGATTGCGACAATGGCGGATACTTTTACGGAAGGATATCGGCTCGGCTTTATCAACGGAAACAAGGACATCAGCAGGAAAAAGAATGTGAGCATACATTACAATCTGGGATTTGAACGGGTTGTCCGAAAAGCAATCGGCAATTTTATAAAGATGGGTCTGGATACCGTCATTTCAGAAGACTCTTACCAGAGCACGCCTGCTAACAGGCAGTACCGGTATGACCATAAGGACGACGCAGTCCTGTTTTTTGACAGGCTGTACATGAACCGCAAGTTGGAAACCATGAAGCATGCGTTTGAACGGTACAAGGAAGCGGCAGCCGTTTATGGCGGCCCGGCGGTCATGGAAGTGTTTGGTGAGACGCCTTTCTCTCCTGTTGTAAAAGAGGAAGCGGCTAAGGGCGGTGAAAAATACCAGAAACTTATGGTGGAATACATGTCGGCAGCCAGAAAACAGCAGGGGGAATATATCCGGGAAGAGGAGCGGAGTTTTACCATCATTGCTTTCCCGACGCCGGATATCGGGGAGCAGTTTGAAGAGATATTTGATGAAATCATCCGCATCAATACCCTGGATTATGCGCTGTACCAAAAGATACAGCAGGGGATTATCGATGTGCTGGATACCGCCGACTATGTGGAAGTAAAAGGAATGAACGGCAACAGGACGGATATGAAAGTCATGCTGCATCCTTTGAGTAACCCCCAAAAGGAGAGCAAATTTGAAAACTGTGTGGCGGACGTCAATATCCCGGTGGGAGAAGTCTTTACTTCGCCCAAACTTACGGGAACGGAAGGCGTACTGCATGTGAGCCGGGTGTTTTTGAAAGAATTGGAATATACGGATTTGGAAATACACTTTAAGGACGGCATGGTGACGGATTACCGCTGCGGCAATTTTGCGGAAGAAGAGAAAGGGAGAAATTATATAAAAGAAAATGTCCTGCATCATCACGACACCCTTCCCCTCGGCGAATTTGCCATAGGCACCAATACGACGGCATATGTGGCGGCACAGAAATATGATATCGGCGCGAAGCTCCCTATCCTGATTGCAGAGAAAATGGGGCCTCATTTTGCGGTGGGCGATACCTGCTATTCCCGAACGGAGGAGGTAAAGGTTTACAATCCTGACGGCAAGGAAATCATTGCAAGGGACAATGAAGTGTCCGCACTCAGAAATGAAGATATGGGAAAGGCTTATTTTAACTGCCATACGGATATTACCATACCCTACCATGAACTGGGCAGTATCACGGCTGTAAGGCAGGACGGCACGAAAGCCGATATTATAAAAGAAGGCCGTTTTGTGCTGGCGGGTTGTGAAGAATTGAACAAACCCTTAATAGAAAATTAAGAAAAAGAGATTGCACCTGCAGGAAATTTTTAGTACACTAAAAGTAATGTAATGAATTCGGATAATCGAAAGGAGAACGGTAAAGTGGCACAGGTTGGGATTGTCATGGGCTCTGACTCAGATATGCCCATTATGGCGAAAGCCGCAGATATTCTGGAGGAACTGGGGATTTCTTATGAGATGACGATTATTTCCGCGCACAGGGAACCGGATGTGTTTTTTGCATATGCGAATAGTGCGGAGGAGAAAGGATTTAAGGTCATTATAGCGGGAGCGGGCATGGCAGCCCACCTGCCGGGGATGTGCGCAGCCATCTTCCCCATGCCGGTCATCGGGATTCCCATGCATACGGCTTCCCTTGGCGGCAGGGATTCCCTGTATTCCATCGTGCAGATGCCGTCAGGCATTCCGGTTGCGACCGTGGCGATAAACGGCGGCGCCAATGCAGGGCTTCTGGCAGCAAAGATTCTGGCGACCTCGGACGAAGCGCTTTTACAAAAGCTGAAGGACTACAGCGCAAGACAAAAAGAACAGGTACAAAAAAAGGATGCCCGCTTACAGGAGGCCGGCTACAAAAAATACATGGAAGAGTAAAGGAAGGGCATGGAAAACAAAATGGATTACAAGAATGCAGGCGTTGATATTGAAGCTGGATATAAGTCAGTGGAACTGATGAAAAAACATATAAAGGAAACCATGAGGCCGGAAGTACTGGGCGGCATCGGCGGTTTTTCTGGCGCTTTCTCCATGAGCGCATTTAAGGACATGGAAAAGCCCACGTTGGTTTCCGGCACGGACGGTGTGGGAACCAAACTGAAGCTGGCATTCCTCTTAGACAGGCATGATACGGTGGGTATCGACTGTGTGGCCATGTGCGTCAACGACATTGCCTGTGCGGGAGGGGAGCCGTTATTTTTCCTTGACTACATAGCATGCGGGAAAAATTATCCCGAAAAAATAGCCTCCATTGTAAAAGGCGTGGCAGACGGATGCGTGCAGGCCGGTGCGGCGCTGATTGGCGGGGAAACCGCGGAGATGCCCGGTTTTTACCCGGAGGACGAGTATGATTTGGCAGGCTTTGCGGTAGGCGTTGTGGATGAAAAGAACCTGATTACGGGAGAGCATATAAAGCCGGGCGACGTCCTAATCGGCATGGCGTCTTCAGGCGTACACAGCAATGGCTTTTCGCTGGTGCGAAAGGTTTTTGACATGACAAGGGAAAGCCTTGACACCTACTATGACGAACTTGGCACGACTTTGGGAGAGGCGCTTCTTGCCCCCACAAAGATATATGTAAAGGCATTAAAAAGCATAAAGGAAGCAGGCGTGACGCTGAAAGGATGCAGCCATATCACGGGCGGCGGTTTCTATGAGAATATTCCGAGGATGCTGCCGGAGAATGTACGCGCCGTCATGAAAAAGGAAAGCTATGAGGTGCCTGCCATTTTTAAACTGCTGCAGGAAAAAGGCGGTCTGGAAGAAAAAATGATGTACAATACTTACAACATGGGACTTGGCATGGTGCTTGCGGTTGCTCCCGAAGATGTGGAAAAGACCGTGGAAGCCATCCGCAAGGCAGGAGAAACCCCTTATGTGGCAGGGGTATGCGAGGCAGGGGAAAAAGGAGTCAGCATATGCTAAAGACTGTAGTATGTGTGTCCGGGGGCGGCACGAACCTGCAGGCCATACTGGACGCATTGGATAACGGCAGCATCACCAATGTAAAGATAGAAGCGGTAATCAGCAACAATGCAGGCGCAAAGGCTTTGCAGCGTGCAGAAAGCCGTGGAATCCCCGGCATATTGATGACGCCGAAGGCTTACCCCGACAGGGAAAGCTTTAACGCGGCTTTTACGGAAGAAATGTGCAGGCTGGCGCCGGATTTGATTGTGCTGGCGGGATTTCTTGTCAAGATACCCGAAGAAATGGTGTGCAGGTTTGACGGACGCATCATCAACATACATCCTTCCCTGATTCCGTCATTTTGCGGCGTGGGCTATTACGGATTGAAGGTTCATGAAAAAGCGCTGGAGCGCGGCGTCAAAGTGACCGGCGCCACGGTACATTTTGTAAATGAGGGAATGGACGAAGGACCGATTATTGCACAGAAGGCAGTGGCCGTGGAGGAGGACGATACCCCGGAAAGCCTGCAGCGCCGTGTGATGGAGCAGGCGGAATGGGTTCTGCTTCCGCAGGCGATTAACGCCATTGCCAACGGAAAAATCCGTGTAAAAGACGGCAAAGTACGGTGTGTGTGCAGAATGGAGGAAACATGAAAGTATTGATTGTGGGCGGCGGCGGCAGGGAGCATGCGATTGCTGCCAGCATGAAAAAGAGCAGCAGGGTGTCTCAAATTTACTGTGTGCCGGGTAATGCGGGCATTGCGCAGATAGCGGAGTGCGAACCTTCCATCGGCGCTATGGAATTTGATAAAATCGCCGCATATGCTAAGGAAAAGGAAGTGGATTTGGTGTTTGTGGCGCCGGATGACCCATTGGTGGGCGGTCTGGTGGACGTACTGCAAAGCGCGGGTCTTCGTACCTTCGGACCGGACAAAAAAGCGGCGGTACTTGAAGGAAGCAAAGCCTTTTCCAAGGATTTGATGAAGAAATACCATATTCCCACGGCGGCTTACGAAACCTTTGACGATGCAGACGAAGCGCTGGCCTACCTTGAAACGGCCTCCATGCCTGTGGTGCTCAAGGCAGACGGGCTTGCCCTCGGCAAAGGGGTGTTGATTTGCAATACGCTTGAAGAGGCAAAGGCCGGTGTGAAGGAAATTATGCTGGATAAACATTTCGGCAGCGCCGGCAACCGAATGGTGGTGGAAGAATTTATGGTGGGACGGGAAGTGTCCGTGCTGTCCTTTGTGGACGGAAAGACCATAAAGACCATGACTTCCGCGCAGGACCATAAGCGGGCGAAGGACGGCGACGAGGGACTGAATACCGGCGGCATGGGGACATTTTCCCCCAGTCCTTTCTATACAAAGGAAGTGGACGACTTTTGCCGGGAACATATTTACCAGCCTACGGTGGACGCCATGAGGGCGGAGGGAAGAGAATTTAAAGGGATTATTTTCTTTGGCCTGATGCTGACGCCAAACGGCCCTAAAGTGCTGGAATACAATGCCAGGTTCGGGGACCCGGAGGCGCAGGTGGTGCTGTGCAGGATGAAAAACGATATCTTTGACGTTGTGGACGCCTGCATTGACGGTACGCTTGATAAAATAGATTTGGAATTTGAGGACAATGCAGCGGTCTGCGTGGTGCTGGCGAGCGACGGTTATCCCGTTTCCTATGAAAAAGGTTTTGAGATAACAGGGCTGGAAAGCTTTGAGGGAAAGGAAGATTATTATTGTTTCCATGCAGGAAGCAGGTTTGACGAGAAAGGGCGCATTGTAACAAACGGCGGAAGGGTGCTGGGGATTACGGCGAAAGGCGCAACGTTACAGGAAGCCAGGAAGAAAGCATATGAAGCCACAAACTGGGTTGGTTTTGCCAACAAATACATGCGTCATGATATCGGTAAGGCAATTGAAGAAATATAAAATATAGCCTGATAAAAGGCGGATAAAAAGGGTGATGGGTATGAGTAAGGAACGCGATATGTTATCATATGACGACTATCATATTCCTAAAGTATGTACGAATTGCGGGGGCGTCATGATTTTCAAGGGTGTGGGGGAATACCAGTGCGAGGACTGCAAAGCCGTTGATTATGATGATTACGGAAAAGCAAGGCTGTATATTGAGTCACACAGAGGTGCGACGGCATCGGAGATAGAAGAAGCCACGGGCGTGAAACAGCGAACTATTCGGCATATGTTAAAAGAAGGAAGACTGGAGGTTACGCAGGATTCCAAGATGTTTCTCCGCTGCGAGGTTTGCGGGAAGTCCATTCGATTTGGAAGGTTTTGCCCGGAGTGTGAAATCAATTATCACCGTCATTTGGAAGAAAAGCAGAGACAGAAAAACATTAAAATGCAGGGCTTTGGGCTCGGCATGGAAGAGAGCAGCGGCGAAAAAAGGTTCAAGCGGGACAGGTAGCGGCGGCTTTGGGACACATGGCAAGAGCAATGTGTACGGAATGGAGGAAATTATGAAATACGCAATAGAGAAAAACAGGAAATGGCTTTGTAAGATAAGCGCCGCCGTTGCGGGACTGTTTTGTACAGCGCTGCTGGCATTGGTGATTCCGGCCAAGGAAGTGCTTGCCCAGACAGAGTGTACCGTGACAGCGTCCTCTGCCAACATCCGGGCAAGCGCGGATACAGGCAGTACAGCGCTGGCCAGCGTATTAAAAGGAGATAAGCTGACTGTTACGGAAGAAGTGACGGGCGCGGACGGCAAAGTATGGTACAAGGTCATTATCGACGCCAATTCCCAAGGGTATGTCCGTTCGGATTTGGTGAGCAAGGAGGGGGGAGGACAGACCACAACGATTACGGAGTCTGCCACAACGTCTCCTTCGACGGACGGAGGCAGCAGCCAGCCTGCGCTTAACATGAATGTTACCGTTAACACGGATGGGATGGAAGCTGTGCAGCCGGTAGGCGCTTCCGTGACAAAAGACCAGGTGCGGGTGAGGGCGGACAGTTCCACAAACAGCAGTATTGTAACATCCGCGAAAAAGGATGTGGCGCTTACCGTACACGGCACGAAAGCGGGAAGCGGCAGCGAGGTGTGGTATTATGTCAGTTTTGTGGTAGACGGTACAGAGGTGAAGGGGTATATCCGTTCTGATTTTGTTTCGCTGAACGGAGAACTTTTGCCGGTATCCCAGGAGCCGGAGACGCCGCCCGAGGAACCCGGTGAAGTACCGCCCGAAGAGCCTGTTGTGACGCCGAAAGACTATGAAACGGAGCAGTCGGACGGCGCATGGTGGCTGGTGGATAATGTAGGGCTTCACAAATATAAAATAGATGAATTGTTTTCCATTTCTGCCCAAAATGCAGAAGACCTTGAAAAAGCTGAAAAGAAGATGTCCAGACAGACGGGAATCATTGTATTTTTGTCCATTCTTATGGTGCTTCTGGTTCTGGGCATAACATTGCTGATATTTAAAATAAAAGATATGATGGAAGATGACGGACTGGATGAAAGAACTGTAAGGCAACGGCCTGCAGGCGACAGGGTAAGGGGACAGTCAGGCAGTGCGGGACGCAGGCCTGTGGGAACAAGACCCGGGACTGCAGGAAGCACGGGAAGACCTGCGGGTGCAAGGTCCGCATCCACGGGAAGCACGGGAAGGCCTGTAGGTACAAGGCCCGCATCAGCAGGCAGTACAGGGAGACCCACGGGTACAAGGCCTGCGGCCACAGGAAGTGCCGGAAGGCCGGTGGCTCCGGGAAGTGCGGCAAGGCCTGCAGGTACAAGACCTGCAGCTGCAGGAGGTACAGGAAGACCTGTAGGTACAAGGCCGGGAGCTCCGGGAAGTGCGGGAAGACCTGTGGGTACAAGACCGGTTTCTCAGGCAGACCGGGAAGGGACGATTGAGAGACAGACCCGGGCACATGTGGAAAACAGGAGCCTGGAAAGGAAAACGGCTGAATCCCAGGGGCGTAAGCCAAGAAATTTTATGGCGGATGATGATGAATTTGAGTTCGAGTTTTTAAACTGGGACGGAGATGAAACGTAAAAGACAAATGACGGTTCCGGGGCAGGAATGCCTTCGGAACTGTTTTCTTAAAAAATAATAAATTTAAATTGTGTCGGTTGACATGCCCCTTTTCCTGTTATAATATTTGTATAACAGACGGAAAGGAAGGGTGTGCCATGATAATTGAGATTGATTTTAACAGTGACGAAGCCTTGTATTTACAGCTTCGGAATCAGATTATTCTGGGTATTGCGACTTCCCGTTTCCGGGAGGGGGAACAGCTTCCGTCCGTCCGCCAGCTGGCTGAAACCATAGGGATTAATATGCATACGGTCAACAAGGCCTATACGGTATTAAAACAGGAAGGTTATGTAAAAGTGGACAGGCGGCGAGGGGCAATCATTGCCGTGGATATTGACAGGGTCGAGGCTGTCAGGCAGCTGCGCCGGGAATTACAGGTGATACTTGCAAAGAGCAGCTGCAAAAATATTTCCAAAGAAGAGGTACATGCTTTGATTGATGAAATATATGAGGATTATGGAGGACATTGCTGATGCAGCCACAATTTACGGCTAAGGCCAGGACAGCGCTTTTGCTTGCGGAAAAAATGGCAAAAAAGCTGAAACAGGGGTATGTGGGAACCGAACACATACTGGTAGGACTGATGCAGGAGAAAACCGGAGTAGCGGCAAGGGTACTGTATGATAACGGTGTGGATGAGATAAAAGTTATTGATATGATACAGGATTTGATATCCCTGGACGGTCAGATAGGACTCAGGGACAGGGAAGTGTATTCGCCCAGGGCAGCCAAGGTTTTGGAGGAAGCACACAGGCAGGCGGACCGGTTTGGAGAGAAATATACAGGCACGGAGCATATCCTTATGGCCATCATCAAGGAAGGGGAAAATGTTGCAGTCCGGCTTTTAAACACTCTGGGTATTTCCACGCAGAAAATTTATATTGATGTCATCATTGCCATGGGAGCGGATGCCAGCCTTTATAAGGAAGATTTGGCAAAAAACAGACAGGGCAGGAGGAACGCATCCACGCTTTCCCAGTACAGCAGGGATTTGACGGCCATGGCAAGGGAGGGCAGGCTGGACCCCGTAATCGGCCGTGAAGAGGAAATACAGAGGGTCATCCAGATTCTGAGCAGGCGCACCAAGAATAATCCCTGCCTGATTGGGGAGCCGGGAGTAGGAAAGACGGCGGTGGTAGAGGGACTGGCGCTTCGTATCGTGTCGGGGGACGTGCCTTTTACGGTAAAAGACAAGCGGGTGGTAACGCTGGACTTGTCGGGCATGGTTGCTGGAAGCAAGTACCGGGGTGAGTTTGAGGAGAGAATCAAAAAAGTAATCAAAGAAGTAATCGACGACGGCAATGTAATTTTGTTTTTGGATGAACTTCATACCATTATCGGCGCGGGAGGCGCGGAGGGCGCTATCGACGCCTCCAATATCTTAAAACCGTCCCTGGCAAGGGGGGAAATCCAGCTGATAGGCGCCACCACGATTACGGAGTACCGCAAGTACGTAGAGAAGGACGCGGCGCTGGAGAGGAGATTCCAGCCCGTCAATGTGGAGGAGCCGGATGTGGAGGCTGCCATCCGCATCCTTACGGGAATCCGTCACAAGTACGAACAGCACCACCGCGTAACGATACAGCCGGAGGCGATAGAGGCGGCAGTGAAGCTGTCGGAGCGGTATATCAACGACAGGAACCTGCCGGACAAGGCCATAGATTTGATTGACGAGGCTTCTGCTGCGGTACGTCTTCACGCAGGGAAGGTGCCGGAGAAGCAGCAGGCGCTATTTGACGAAATCAAAAAGAAGGACGTGCAGATTGAGCGTTCCATCCGCATGGAGAACTTTGAACAGGCCGGGGATATCAAAAGGCAGCAGGATGAACTGATAAAAAAATATGAGCGCATGAAGAAAAAGCAGGAAGAGTCAGAGCTTACGCATGAATATACGGTGGGTGAAAACGAGATTGCCGAAGTAGTTTCCATGTGGACCAGGATACCGGTAAAAAAGCTTGCCGAAAAAGAGAGCGAAAGGCTTCTTAAGCTGGAGTCCGTTCTTCACAAACGTGTTATCGGGCAGGAGGAGGCTGTCAAGGCAGTTGCAAGGGCAATGCGCCGGGGCAGGGTCGGCCTTAAGGACCCGAACAGGCCGATAGGTTCCTTTCTGTTTCTGGGTCCCACCGGCGTGGGAAAGACAGAGCTTTCCAAGGCGCTTGCAGAGGCAATGTTCGGCTCTGAGAACGCATTAATCAGGGTGGATATGTCGGAGTATATGGAAGGACATTCCGTGTCCAAGATGATTGGCTCGCCGCCCGGTTATGTCGGTTTTGAGGAAGGCGGACAGCTCAGTGAAAAGGTGCGCCGCAATCCCTATTCCGTTGTCCTTTTCGATGAAATAGAAAAAGCGCATCCCGATGTATTTAACGTGCTTCTGCAGGTTTTGGATGACGGTCATATTACCGATTCCAAAGGAAGGAAGGTCAGCTTTAAAAATACTGTGCTGATTATGACCTCCAATGCGGGAGCGCAGAGGATTGTGGACCCCAAAAATCTGGGTTTTGCAGCGGAAAGCAGTGAAAAAAAAGATTACGAAAAAATGAAGGCAGGCGTTATGGAAGAAGTGAAAAAGGCCTTCAAACCGGAATTTATCAACCGTATCGATGAAATTATGGTATTCCACCAGCTTACAGGGGAAAACATGAAAGAAATCGTTTCGCTGCTGTCCCATAATCTTTCACAGAGGTGCGAGCAGCAGATGGGTATTAAGCTAAAGCTTTCCCCGGCTTTAAAGGAACACCTTGTGAAGAAGTATGCGGACAAGAAGATGGGGGCAAGGCCTTTAAAGAGGGCGCTCCAGTCTGTGGTGGAGGATTCCCTCGCCGAAGAAATCCTAAGGGGGGCAGTCAAGCCCGGGGATACCGTGACAGCGGGTTACAAGGCGGAAAAAGTTACCTTCACAGTGGCGCCGGTTTCATAATCGGCAGGGTTTCCGCATTTTGCATTGCGGCGTCCCCGGCGTGCATTTGATTCCATAAAGGACCGTGTAAAAACGCCGGCCCTTAGAGGTTGTCTTGCAACCTCTTATGTGCCGCTGCGTTTTTACTCGAGCGAGAGCGCGTCCTGTTGGAACAAATGCACGCCGGGGACGCCGCAACGCAAAATGCGGAAATTCGCTAAATTTACAGTAGAAAGTACGGGCAGGATATATTATACTATTGGTATAGGCACAGGGCAGAGGACCCTTTAATCAGGAGGATATACAGATGGCAATCGTGGAAGAATTATTGCGCGCGGAAGAAGACGGGGCAATCAGCTTCGGCAATCACAAACTGGCACAAAAGGCCAAGAAGGAAGAGTCCCTTCAGGCGGGGGATGTGTACAAAGTCAAAACCTATCAGGCGATGACCAAACTGGAAAAAGACGGCATGTTCCTTTATGAATCCGTACCCGGAACCAGTGTGGTGGGGTTTAAGGAAACGGATAAAGGCGTGGAATTTGCCGCTGAGGGAAACGAGGATTCCCAAATTACCATCGGACTGAAAGAAGATACGGAATATGAAGTATTTGTGGGAGGTACAAGCATAGGCAGGATGAGCACGGGACTTGGCGGAAAGCTGAGCCTGAGCGTGGAACTTGGCGCTGTCGGCGAGGTTCCCGTCAAAGTGGTACAGGCATAAGCGCGGAAAGTATGCACAGAAACGGGGATAAAGATGGCAAAGGGTAAAAAAAGTACGGTATTTTTCTGCCAAAGCTGCGGGTACGAATCTCCCAAATGGATGGGACAGTGCCCGGGATGCAGGGAGTGGAATACCTTTGTGGAAGAGCAGGTAACCACGGTTTCCATGAAAAAGAGCGGGAACGGCGGGGGCGTAGTCAGGCAGGAGCCTGCCCGGTTGTCGGAAATCATCACAAAGGAAGATGACAGAATCAGTACAGGAATAGAGGAGCTTGACAGAGTAATGGGAGGCGGCATTGTGTCCGGCTCCCTGACGCTTGTAGGAGGGGACCCCGGGATTGGCAAGTCCACCCTGCTTTTGCAGATGTGCCGCCTTCTTTCGGAAAGCGGAAGGAAGGTGCTTTACATATCCGGGGAAGAGTCCTTAAAGCAGATTAAAATGCGGGCGGACCGTATCGGCAGCTTTTGCGACTTATTTCTTCTGCTGTGTGAAACCAATCTGGATATTATTGAAGAGACCATCAGAAAACATCAGCCTGAGGTGGTCGTTATCGACTCCATACAGACTATGTTTCAGGAAAGCATTTCTTCAGCGCCGGGCAGCGTATCCCAGGTAAGGGAGTCTACCGCAGTATTGCTGGGGCTGGCTAAAGGACTGGGAGTGTCCGTCTTTATCGTGGGTCATGTGACAAAGGAAGGAACGGTTGCCGGTCCCAGGGTGCTGGAGCATATGGTGGATACGGTGCTGTACTTTGAGGGGGACAGGTATGCTTCCTACAGGATTTTACGCGGGGTAAAGAACCGTTTTGGCTCCACCAATGAAATCGGCGCTTTTGAAATGAGGGAAGATGGCCTTGCGGAAGTGAAAAATCCCTCCGAGTATATGCTGAGCGGGAGACCGAAAGGCGCAAGCGGCTGTGTGGTGGCGTGCGCAGTGGAAGGCACCCGCCCTTTGCTCATAGAGATACAGGCGCTTGTCTGCCACAGCAATTTCGGCATTCCCCGCAGGCAGACCACCGGGACTGATTTCAACCGGGTGAACCTGTTGATGGCAGTATTGGAAAAGCGGGTGGGACTGCAGCTTGCAGGGTGTGACGCATACCTGAATATTGTCGGCGGCATGAAAATACAGGAACCGGCAGTGGATTTGGGGATTGTGCTTGCCATCACCTCCAGTTTCAGGAACTGCCCCGCAGACGAAAAAATGATGGTATTCGGGGAGGTTGGCCTCAGCGGGGAAGTACGTGCGGTAAGCATGGCAGAAAAAAGGCTGCAGGAAGCCAAAAAACTGGGCTTTACCATCTGCATCCTGCCGAAAGCGAATGCGGAGGTTTTAAACGACATGGAAGGAATCCGTATCATCGGCGTTGCAAATGTGCAGGAGGCAATTGACCGGATGAGTTAATATAAGATTGTACTAAAAAAAAGACACTTTTTTAAAAAGGAATTTACTTTTAACCTTTCTTTAAATTGCTATCCTAGTAAAGTAATGTATTGGGTAGTAGTATAAAGGGAGGTTATTTTTTATGAGAAAGAGGAGAAAATTTATGAGGGCATGTGCGCTTGCCCTGGCATTTCTGCTGTTGGCGGCTCCTATGTTCGAGAGCTTCGGCAGTCTTGGGGTTGTACATGCGGAGGAAAGCGCTGGCGCGGAAACAGGGCCGAACCTGATTCAGAACGGCACATTTGCGGACGGCAGCGGATGGGGGCAGAACGGCAATGTGGAATATGCGGCAGGCAGCGCCCTTGTGCATGTAGGCCCGGCGGAAGGCGCGGACTGGAATCCGGGTATTTTTCAGGACGGGATTGCCCTGACAGCGGGCGTCACCTATCGGTTTACCATGACGGTCAATGCGGGAATTGACAGAAAAATCATGGTGGCAGAGGACCCGGCAAGGGTTTATAAGAGCGTACAGAGCGTGGCGGCGGGACAGGATACCGTTTTTACATATGATTTTACGCCGGCTCAGAGCGGCAGCCAGAAAATATATATCTATCTGGGCAAGATGGAAGGGGAGGAACCCTACGAAGCCCATGACGTTACCATTAAGAATGTAAGCCTGACGGCCATCGGCGGCGGAAATGAAGGCAATGAAGGAAATGGAAACGAAGGAAGCGGAAACGAAGGCGAAGGAAATGAGGGCGGCAGTACCGGTGACAGCGGAACCGGCAACACGCCCGTATCTGACGTTAAGGGAAATGTCCTTGTAAACGGTGTTTTTGCCGGTGCAGAGGGCTGGGGCGTAAACGGCCAGGCAGTTGTAGAAAACAATCAGGCAGTGTTTACCGTAAATGCAGGGGAAGGCGCAGACTGGATGCCCGGTCTTTTTCAGGACGGCGTAAACCTTGCGGCGGAAACCACCTATAAAGTCAGCGTGCTTTTAAATGCCAGTATGGACCGTCAGGTTATGGTCGGATTTGACAACGGCAGGAAATTTATGCATACGGCGGATGTGGCTGCAGGGGAGGATACTCTTGTCACATACGAATTTACCACTGACGGGGCGGAAAACAGCCAGAGATTTTACCTGTACCTCGGCAGGATGGAGGGACAGGAGCCTTATGCTGCCCACACGGTGACGGTAAAGAGCGCGTCTGTGGTAGCAGTAACGCAGGGCAGCACGCCTGTGCCTGTAGAAAATAATCTGTTGCAAAACGGCATTTTTGCAGATGCAGGCAGCTGGGGCGTAAACGGTCAGGTAACTTTTGAAGATTACAAGGCAGTGGCAGTCCATACCGGCGGCGCAGACTGGAATCCGGGCATTTATCAGGAGGGCATAAACTTAAAGGCGGGCACCACATATGATGTGGCTTATACCGTACTGTCTGAAGTAGACAGGAAGGTCATGACCGGATTTGATAACGGCCGTATTTTTATGAACACCGCAGAAGTAAAGGCTGGGGAGGAAACAGTTGTTTCTTACAGCTTCACAGCGGATACAGACCAGAATAACCAGAAATTTTACATATATTTGGGCAATATGGAGGGCGAAGCTTATGCAAACCACAGCGTGCAGGTGTCCAATGTAAGCATTGTGGCGCAGGCGCCGGTTGTGCAGCCCCCTGTGGAAACGCCTTCTTATGATGTGCAGGGAGAGAATCTCCTTTCCGGCCTGAAGGGGCTGTTTGACCCCGAGGAATGGGTTGCCATGGAGATTACAAAGTATGGCAGCAACAATTTTACTTATGACATTACCGGCTATGAAGGCTGGCAGGAGTGGCATACAAGGGCGGAGCAGACGGGACTGACCCTGGAGGAAGGAAAAAATTATGTCATTACCTATGACATCACCTCCAGCGTGGATAAGACCGCGGTTCTGCATTTAGAGCAGATTACCGGGGAAGGAAGTGAAACCACTTATACCCAGCTCGGGCATTATTGCTACAGCGTGAAAGCAGGAGAGAGAACCACCATTACTTTCATGACGGGTGTTATGGATAAAACGGTGGACAATGTCCGTTTCTATATCGGACTGGGAATGCCTGCAAGGGATATTCCCAACAATACGCCGAAGGGCGGGGTACATTTCGTAACCTTACAGGATATTTCCATGTTTGAAACCACCGCAGGTTTTGAACAGGCAGGCTACAGCGCCAAATCTGTCAATACTAACGCCCTGCCTGCTCCCGAAGTGCATAACTCCGGCGTGGTAGCGGTATCGGAAAATCTGGAACACAATGCGGTGGGCCGCGATATGACGCTTACCTTTGCGGAAAATCCCGAGTTTGCGGCGGCCATTACCGGCATTACCGTAAACGGCGCAGCTCTGTCAAAGGATAAATACACGGTGACAGATAAGACCATTGTATTGGATAAATCCATCTTTACACAGGCCGGCACATATAAGATTCAGATTGCGGCAGGCGAGTTTGAGGCAGCGGATGTCTATCAGGTAGTATATGCAGAGGACAAGTGGGTCCTGGACTGGAACGATGAGTTTGGCGGAAACAGCCTAGATATGACAAAATGGGATTATCAGCTTGGCGACGGTTCCGATTACGGCGTTGCAGGCTGGGGTAACAATGAGCAGGAATACTACAGGGCAGAAAACCTGACAATAAATAACGGCGTGCTTACCATTGAAGCAAAACAGCAAAGCTATGGCGGAAAGCCGTATACTTCGGGCCGTATCCGCACCGTAACACAGAGCGGGGAAGATTTGTATGCCACCACCTACGGAAAGGTGGAGGCCAAAATTAAGATGCCGGAAGGCTCCGGGTTCTGGCCGGCATTCTGGATGCTGCCCGCTACGGATACCTATACCACATGGGCGGCGTCGGGCGAGATAGATATTATGGAAGCAAGGGGACGTCAGCCGGGCGTGGTTGACGGCACCATCCACTTCGGGGAGCTTTGGCCGAACAACAAGCCGGACGGAGGCCATTATAATTTCCCGGAGGGAGAAGATATCACAGGTTACCATGTGTATGCAGTGGAATGGGATGTGGATTCCATTACCTGGTATGTGGACGGACATGAATACTGTACGTTGACCAACTGGTATTCAAAAGGAAACGGGGAGCCCACCAATTATGCTTATCCGGCGCCTTTTGACGAGCCCTTCTATATCCTGTTAAATCTGGCTGTGGGCGGTTCCTATGACGGAAACGTGCTGCCTACGGGTGCCGATTTCCCTGCTTCCATGGAAGTGGATTATGTGCGCGTTTACAAAAATGCAGACGGATACGATACCGATAACATAAAAATTCCCGTTATTGAGAAAGACACGGAAGCTTTTGAAAGCTATATATGTGATGAAGAGGGCAATTTCCTTGCCGACAAAAACTTTGATACGGTAAATACGGGCGCCATTACAGACGGCAATGTCAATCCGGAATCAAGGGACTGGTATTTTCTGGTAGGAAACTATGGCGGCGCGGCATCCATTTCCAAAAAGAAGGTGGATGACAAAACCTATGCGGCAGTGAATGTGACTGCAGGCGGCAGCCAGAATTATGCGGTGCAGTTGTTGCAGCATTTCCCGCTGGCAGAGAATTATTCCTACGAAATCAGTTTTGACGCATATGCGTCAAAAGAGCGTGATATCACGGTAAAAGCGGCGGGCGACGGGGATAATAGCTGGGCGGCTTATTCCAATGCCTTTACTGCAAACCTTACCACGAAGCCCGCGCATTACAGCTATCAGTTTACCATGGGGGCAAAGAGCGACCCGACAGCCCGTCTGGAGTTTAACATGGGACTGGATACGGGTACGGTATATATTGCCAATGTCAAAGTAACACAGACCGAAATAGTTACGGACAACGATGGCGCAAAAACGCCTCTTGAAAACGGAAACCATGTTTATAACGGAAGCTTTACTTTAGGAAACGACAGGCTGGCTTACTGGCATGTGGAAGGCGGCAGTGGTACAGGCGCAGGCAGCGACAAGAAGCTGGCGCTGGTACCGGATGCAGGAAGCGCAAAAGCATATCAGATGGGTATTGAACTTTTACAATCTGATACTTATGAACTATCCTTTACAGCGGCCGGTGAAAGTGGTAAAATAGTATCAGTGAAGCTGACGGGAAAAGACGGTGAATATGCGTCTGAGGAATTTGTTCTGACAGGCGGCACGGATAAAAAGGCATTTACATTCACCATGCCGGAGGGCGTAGGTACGGACAGCGCAGTCCTTACCTTTACCGTGGATGGAAGAACGGTACTGGATGATGTTTCCCTAATCAGAAAAACCAACCACAATGTGGATTACAGCGATATCAAGGTGTACCCGGTTGCAAACGGAGATTTTGAGCAGGGCGCTGCCGGATGGTCTACCTACGGCACGGATATGGGAGTTTTGTCAGAAGACGGCAATCAGTTCGGATACGCCACGGCAGGTCCCAGCGGCAATGCATGGGATAAAATGCTGATTTATGCGGGTGTTTCCCTGACGCAGGGGCTTACATATGAAGTGAGCTTCAGGGCAAAAGCAGATGTTGACAATCAGACTGTAGAGGCAAAGCTGGAAAATGCTTCCTATGTTGCAACCTTTGCCCAGAAATTTACGGTAGGATTGGAGTGGCAGGAATATTCCTATACCTTCAAATCCTCCCTGCAGGGCATGGCGGACTTTAAATATTTGTTAGCGTATGCCGATACACAGGGCAGGATATACTTTGATGATTTGGAAATAAAAGTAGTGGGCGCAGAAATCGGAAAGGCGCCGGCATTTGCTTCAAACGGGGCAGTGAGGGAAGGCAAGCGTGCCATCTTTACCTACGGGGAGGATGCAGGTTGGGAAGCTGCCGCAAAGACTGTTTATGTGGACGGCGTACAGGTGCCGGAGCACAGGGTTATCTGGGATACGGAGAACAATACGCTGAGTCTGAAGGCGCTGTCCTTCCCGGGTACAGGAACCCACAGGGTAAGGCTCGTGGCAGAAGGCTATGATTACATAGAAACAGAGCAGACCATTATCGCGGCGGACGGCAGCGTGCTTGCAAACGGGGATTTTGCAAACGGTACGGACGGCTGGAGTTTCTGGGCCATTGAGGACGCGCCGGGCAATGCCTGTGCAGAGCTTGATGTCGAAGACGGAAAAGCCCATGTGGCATTCAAGTGGGCGGGGCATAGTGAATGGGGTCCTGCAACATGGACCATCCAGTTCTCCAACCAGAACGTGGCGTTGGTAAAAGGAAAAGAGTATATCCTGACCTTTGACGCCTCCTCCACCCTTGACAGAAGTATTGAGGTTTGGGGCAAGGGAGCAGCGGAAACGCTTCTCGGAAGCGTGGAACTTGGCGGGGAAACCGGACAGTATACCATAAGGTTTACCGCAGACGCCGATTTATACGAATACATCCAGTTCCGTCTGGGCACAACGGCGGATACCATGGATGCTCATGACCTTTATTTTGACAATGTTAAGCTGATTGCTGCCGATGAGGCAGATGTAGATATGACACCGGACGACCCCGATGACGTGGAAGATGATAAGGATTCCGATGATTCGGAAACCGGCGAGGGAAGCGGGACGCAAACCGGTAATCAGACAAATTCAGAAAATCAGGCCGGCAGCAGCCAGACCAGCAGCACGGGCCAGGGCGTAAGCAGCAGTCAGGATACGCAGGCAGATGGAAAAGAGCGTATGCACAGCCCGCAGGATGAAGTAGGGGAGCCTTGGGCAAACAGACAGAGAACGCAAAACGGAAAACAGGAAGAAACGCAGGAGGCATCCGATGCAGGGCAGGGAGAAGCTGCCGGCGCAGAGGAAGTTGAAGAAAAGGCAGACCAAAGTACGAAGGATAACGATACGGAAGATGGCGGAGAGAGAAAAGAAATTGAGGAAGAGGAAACGCCTCTTTCCAATGAAAATCTGGGAGGCACAGCACATCATGCAGTCATCTGGCTGGTACTTGGGGCGCTGGCAGCTGCAGCCGTTATTCTGTTCGTGATAGTACGAAAGTCTGAAAAAGAAGAATAAAAGGCATCTGTTTTCAAACACAAAGGAGGAGTCGGTATGCCAGAAGGAAAGCAGCTAAAAGAAAAGGATATGGCGGCAAAAGAAGCTGCAAAGCTTGAAAAACAGGCGGCGAAAGAAGCTGCAAAAAAGGAAAAGCAGGCAGCGAAAGAGGCAGCAAAGCTTGAAAAGCAGGCGAAACAGCCTGAAATAGAAGCAGCAAAGCTTGAAAAACAGGCGGCGAAAGAAGCTGCAAAAAAGGAAAAACAGGCAGCGAAAGAGGCGGCAAAGCTTGAAAAACAGGCGGCTAAGGAAGCAGCAAAGCAGGCGGCAGGCGGGGCAAAAAAGGATAATGCGGAAAAAAAGCCTGCTAAGAATAATGTTAAGCCGGTAAAGAAAAAAGAGAAGCCTGTGAAAGCAGGAAAGCAGCATGCTGCAAGCGTCGTGAAAAAGGCAAAAGGCATCAGCATCAGGGTTCAGTTGTATCTGGGCTTCCTGCTTCCTGTGGCATTTATCATCATCGTAGGCGTGGTATCCTATTCCAATGCATCTTCCGGTCTGGTAGCCAACTATGAGGAGTCCGCCCGCAGCGCCGTGGAAATGACGGCCAGGTGTCTGGACCAAGGCTTTGATTCCGTTGCCGCCATGGTAACGGAGCTGTCCAATGATACCATCATAAAAGGATACGGTCTCGGAGGATATGTCAACAACAGCCAGCAGCAGGCAGCTACCCGAAACAATATCAGGACGCAGATACTGGTAAAACAGGGCATGAACGACGCGGTACAGGATATTTATATCATTCCTGTTGCAGATGAAGTTTTTGTCACCAGCAAGACGATAAAAAACGACAATGAGCTGGACAGCTTTATCGATGAAATGGTGGCGGCAGGAGAGGATTATTTCTTTAAGGACGCCTTTGTAAACTGGGGAAGCGAGCATCCCTATATGGACACAGTGGTCGGCTATACTGCGGAGGATTATATCATGTATGCGAGCCGTAAGTTCAGTGCAGGCTCCCTGTACGGCGCCATTGTGGTGGATGTGAAAAACGAGTATGTGCTGGATACCCTCGGACAGCTTGATTTCGGAGAGGAATGCCAGATTTCCTTTACCACCAAGGAAGGAAAGACCATCGGCATTAACAATACCATTGATGTGAGCCAGTTAGATATATTCCAGGATGCCAGCGTGAGCGGGGAAAGCTTTGTTTCAGGGTATGCCAAAGTTAACAGAGTCAATTATTTCTACATGATAACAAAAAGTTCCACGTCGGAAGCATTACTGACAGTGCTTGTACCAAAGTCTTATATTACACAGAAGTCAGACAGCATCCGGCTGCTTACCATCGTGATGGTAGTGATTGCGACGGTGATTGCCTTTATCATCAGCAGCCTGATTGTCAGAATCATTGCAAAGAACATTAAAAAGGGAGTTATCACCCTTGGCGATGTTGCACAGGGCAATCTGGTATTAAAGCAAGAAAAAATTGCCAACAACGAGTTTGGCAAGCTGAGGCTGGCGATTGTCAATACGGCCGAGAGAATCAAGGGGCTGGTGCTTACCGTCAGGAATATGATGACGGAGGTTTCCTCCTCAGCGGAAAAGGTAAGCGCCTCCAGTGTGGAAATGGATGATATGGTTGCAAAGGTCAATGCTGACATTGATGAAATCGGCAACAATATCGAGAAAGAGGATAAAGCAATCAATTCCTGCCACGACCAGATGGAAGAGCTTTCCAAGAAGATTAAGAAGGTCGGCGGCAATGTAGCCGAAACCATGGAAGGAATTGAAAGCACGAAGAACTCCATTGATAACGGCATGGAGGCAATGGCGGCCATGGCGAGCCAGTCTGAGCGGACGACTGCCGTTACGGACGAGGTGCGCAACGAGGTTATGAACCTGGGCGGCAAACTGGAAGAAATCCATGCTTTTGTGGACAGTATTGCAAATATAGCTAAGGAAACCAACCTTCTGTCCCTGAACGCTTCCATTGAAGCGGCCCGTGCGGGTGAGTTTGGACGCGGTTTCTCCGTTGTTGCAGAGGAAATCAGAAAACTGGCGGACAGTTCCGCAAAGACAGCGCAGGATATCCAGAAGGAAATCAGTGAAGTTACGGCATCCGCCGACAGCACCGTAGTCAAGGTAAAGGAAGCGCAGAATATTGTGGCAATGCAGAACAAACAGGTACAGGATACCGTGGCCGTGTTTGAGCAGATGAATACTTTCATGAAACAGTTTATTGAAAGTCTGGAAATGATTGCTTCCGATATGGAAGAGATGAACGGCGACAGGAAGCAGGCGCTTACCTCTATGAGGGAAATCAACGAGATTTCCAGCCAGAATATTGAATTTATCACCAATATCAGCACTTCCATCGAACAGCAGATGGCGTTTGCAAGGAAGTTGAGCGAGGAGGCTGTGGTATTACAGCAGAATATGGAAGAACTGGAAGGCGCCATCACCACCTTCCGTCTGGAATAATAGGAGGAATAGTGCTTTTGGCAACAGCCTGTCTGACAGGGTGCGGCAAAGAGGACCCGAAGGCGGTATACCAAATAGAAAATTACCATATTGATGCATTGGGAGAGAACACATATGTGTTCTCTCCTTTGGATGAACCTGAAGAAGTGCAGGCGGCGCTGGACAGACTCTGGCAGGTTCAGGAAGTGAATCAGTTTGGGGAAGAAAGATATGCCGTTTATTTTTTGCCGGGAGAATATGATGAGTCTATTTCCGTGAAAGTCGGATACTATATGCAGGCAGCCGGACTGGGGTATCTGCCCGATGATACGGTGCTGCCGGCTTTGAACTGTGATGCCAGATGGCTGGGCGGTGCGGACAATCACAACGCTACCTGCAATTTCTGGCGCGGAGTGGAAAATCTGCGGGTTAATTCCAATACCATGTGGGCTGTTTCACAGGCCACCTTTATGCGCAGGGTGCATATAGCAGGCTCCCTTTATCTGCATGATGAGTATGGTTGGGCGAGCGGCGGTTTTCTTGCGGATTCCGTGGTGGACGGCATAACGGATTCAGGAAGCCAGCAGCAGTGGCTGTCCCGAAACTGCGACTGGGAAAAATGGCTCGGCGAAAACTGGAACATGGTATTTGCCGGTATTGAACCGGGTAAAGCGCCTGTCGGCACCTGGCCGGCGAAAGCGTACACCACTGTGGAGGTGGTGGAAGAGATACAGGAGAAGCCGTTCCTTGTCTGGGATGAAGAAGAAGGATTGGGTGTTTTTGTTCCGGCGCGCAGGGAGAATGCCACGGGTGTTTCCTGGCGTGCGTCAGGAGAAAACCTGGCAAAGGAAGACTTGGCAGGCGCTTTTGTGCCGTTATCGGAATTTTATGTTGCAAAGCCGGAGACAGATACTGCGGAAACCTTAAATGCAGCTTTACAGGAAGGGAAGAATCTGTTTTTTACCCCTGGTATATATGAGTTATCGGAAGAACTGCTGGTTGAAAGGGAAGGCTGTATTATTCTGGGAACCGGGCTGGCGACCCTGCGTCCCCAAAACGGAAACGCCTGTATGAAAGTGACGGCAGCACAAGACGTTATCCTGGCAGGACTGCTGTTTGACGCGGGATGTGAAAAGTCCCCATTGCTTTTGCAGGTAGGGGAAGCGGATAAGACGGAAGAAAGAGATGGAAAGGAAGATGCGCCTACGGTGCTTTCGGATTTGTTTTTCCGGGTGGGAGGCGCGCTCACAAAACCTGTTTCCGTGGAAGCCTGTGCAGAAATTAACAATTCCCATGTCCTGGGGGACAATTTCTGGGTGTGGCGCGCAGACCATGGAACCCAGGTGGGCTGGGACATCAACACGGCTGTGAACGGATTGATTGTAAACGGCGACGATGTTACAATATATGCCCTTATGGTAGAGCATTTTCAGGAATATCAGACTTTGTGGAGAGGTAACGGCGGAAAGGTTATCATGTATCAGAGTGAGATACCTTATGATGTGCCTTCCCAGTCTGAGTTTGTAAGCCATGACGGTACGGTAAACGGTTTTGCTTCTTACAAGGTGGAAGAGAATGTGGAAAGCCACGAGGCATGGGGAATCGGCATATATGCATATAACAGGGACGCTATTATAGAGATATACAGCGCCATGGAGGCGCCCGAAAAACCGGATATAAAGATACACAATGTCTGTGCGGTAATGATTACCGGCAATCCGGGAATCAGCCATGTCATCAACGAAGAAGGCGGTCCCTGTTACCGTGCGGGAGTAAGACAGATAATCACAGAATATCTAAAAAAATAACACCTTATTGAAAAAAGGTCCATTTCCCAGGAAATGGACTTTTTTTATAATGAAAATTAGAAAAATAGGATAGTGTGTTTTTCTTTTTCTGAAAGTATAAGGAAGAAAGAGGAGAGGATTATGGCCGGTTTTATTTTCAAAGACAGTAAGGGAAGTTTTTGTCTGAAGCAGCCTGAAGAGACGGGATATCTGTACTTTCCCATCGCAGGCGAGCAGGGATTAAAAAGTGCGGTTACGCCGTTGCTCGGAGGAGATTCCAAAATAGACCAGAATCATTTTCTGCTGCAGCCCGTGAGCGCAGAGGAACTTCACAACAACAGGAGTACCCGGAACTTCTGGTGCAGCATCGAGGGAAAAGGCGTCTGGTCGGCTACCGGGGCAAGCGCGCAGGCCGCATATGAAAGGGCAGCCGGCAAACCGGAGGAAAGCCTGCTGACGGCGGGTCTTATGTGGCACAAGATGGAGAGGGAATCAGAAAGGTTCGGTCTTTCTTCCAGTATTCTTTCTTTTGTTCCGGTATCAAAGGATAATGTGGAAATTATGCAGGTGACCATTGCCAATAAAGGAAGCGAAGAGGTTTCTTTCACCGCTTACGGCGCAATTCCCCTTTATGGCAGGAGTGCAGACAACATCAGGGACCACAGGCATGTAACCAGCCTTCTGCACAGAATCAGGACTACCAAAGCCGGCGTGCTGGTAAGGCCCACGCTTTCCTTTGACGAGAGAGGTCATCAGGAAAACGAAACCACATATTATGTAAGCGGTGTGACAGGAGAAGGCATTTTGCCTGAGGCATTTTATCCTGCTGTTATGGATTTTATCGGGGAAGGCGGCAGTTTTGACAGCCCCAGGGCAGTATATGAAGGGCTTGAGGGCGTACCCGCAGGCACGTCGGTGGACGGATATGAGGCCATGGGCGCAATGCGTTTTCCCAAAACGGTATTAAAGCCCGGTGAGGAGGCGGTTTTCATACTTCTCGCGGGAATGGATGCGGCAGATGAAGCATATGCCGGGACTCTTGAGGCTTACGGAACGGCAGAAAAGGTAAACCAGGCATATGAACAGACCCGGAAATATTGGGAAGATAAGGTAAATGTCCTGTATCAGACAGGTGATAAGGATTTTGATAATTTTATGTGCTGGGTCAGCTTCCAACCCATGCTGAGGAGGATATACGGCTGTTCTTTCCTTCCTCACCATGATTACGGAAAAGGCGGAAGAGGCTGGAGGGATTTGTGGCAGGATTGCCTTGCCCTTTTGATTATGAACCCGGAGGGCGTAAAGGAAATGCTCCTCTCCAATTTCGGCGGAGTGCGCATGGACGGCAGTAACGCCACGATTATCGGAAGCAGGCAGGGAGAATTTATTGCGGACCGCAATAATATTACCAGAGTATGGATGGACCATGGCGTATGGCCGTTAATGACTACGGCGCTGTATATCGACCAAACCGGGGATTTGGCGTTCCTGTTAAAAGAAAACACCTATTTCAAGGACAAACAGGTTTGCCGCGGCACGAAGACGGATACCCTGTTTGAGGGGGGCGAAGACCCGGTACAGGCGGATGCGGCGGGAAGGAATTATTTCGGAAGCGTTCTCGAACACCTTCTGGTGCAGAATCTGACGTGCTTTTATGAAGTAGGCGAGCATAACCATATGCGTCTGCGCGGGGCCGACTGGAATGACGCTCTTGACATGGCGCCTGAGCGCGGGGAAAGCGTGGCTTTCACAGCCGCCTATGCCGGCAATCTGGAAACGCTTGCGGGACTGATAGAGCGTTTGCAGGAGGAAAAGAAAATCCGGTTTGTGGAAGTGGCAAAGGAAATGGAGCCGCTGTTTACGGATGAGGAATCACTGTATGAGGATATGGAGGCAAAGAAGGCTTTGCTGGCAGCTTACTGTGAATCCTGCGTACACACGGTTTCCGGAAGCAAGGCATATCTGGACGCGGCAGTTGTGGTGGAAAGCCTGAGACATAAAGCAGACTGGCTGAAAAAGCATATCCGCGAAACAGAATGGATTGCGGATGGAGAGGACGGCTGGTTTAACAGCTATTATGACAACCACGGCAGGGCTGTGGAAGGCATTACAAAAGACGGAGTCCGCATGATGCTGACAGGTCAGGTGTTTACCATTATGTCCGGTACCGCATTGGAAGAACAGGTAGAAAAAATTGTCCGCAGCGCTGACAAATACCTGTATAAAAAAGAGGTTGGCGGTTACCGCCTGAATACGGATTTTAAAGAATTGAAAAAAGATTTGGGCAGAATGTTCGGCTTTGCTTACGGGCAGAAGGAAAACGGCGCGGTATTTTCCCACATGACAACCATGTATGCAAATGCCCTTTATAAAAGAGGATTTGCAAAAGAAGGATATAAGGCGCTGCACACTTTGTATGAGCAGGCGTCGGACTTTGAAACCAGCAGGATATATCCGGGCATTCCGGAGTATTTTGACGGCAAAGGCAGGGGCATGTATCACTACCTGACCGGAGCGGCAAGCTGGTATATGCTTACGGTCATCAATGAGATGTTCGGTGTGAAAGGACAGTGTGGTGCGCTAAGTCTGGAGCCGAAGCTGATGGCGGAACAGTTTGACAGTGCAGGACGTGCGAAAGTAAGCTTATGGTTTAACCGCCGCCATTGGAATATTATTTATGCCAATCCTTCACGCAAAGAGTATGGGGAGTATCAAACGGGAGATATCTATCTGGATGGCAGAAAGATATCGATGCAGGGGAGTGTTACGGTCAGTGCAGAGGAAATAAAAAATCTGGATGAAACCATACAGCACGAAATCATCGTGGAATTAATATAGGAGGCAGTTATGGCAAAATCAACATTTACAGTAAAGAATTATGACAGGAAGGCGACGTTCGCCGGATTTCTTCCGGGGTTATCCGGCATACACGGAACCCCCATCTGGTGTTACTACGTAAACAGGGGACAGTGTGTTTCCAGCTTTGGCGTGGAGGATAAGGACCATGCCATTATGGAGTTTTTCCCGGCGCATCAATCCTATCAGCATACCGCGCTTATGGGCTTCCGTACTTTTGTAAAGAAAGACGGCAGATACATGGAACTGTTTGCAAGTGAAAATACGGAAAAGCAGATGCATGTGGAGATGAACGGACTTTCCATAGAAGAAACGGATGCTGCAAACGCCCTGCACACAACGGTGGATTATTTCACCCTGCCGGGAGAAAAGGTCGGGGCGCTTGTGAGAAAACTGGTGATTACCAACACAGGGGCGCAGACAGTTAAAATGCAGGTTCTTGACGGAATGCCGGCGCTGATTCCATATGGCGTGAACATGGGCAGCGTAAAGGAGATGGGACATACCACAAAAGCATGGATGCAGGTGGAGGATGTAGAAACCAAAGTGCCCTATTTCAGGGTAAGGGCAAGCATGAATGATACGGCGTGCGTGACCACCATTGCCGGGGGTAACTATGGATTTGCCTGCGACGGGAACGGGGAGCGCAAGCCGGTTTTGACGGACCCTTCCCTGGTATTTGGGTTTGACTGCTCCCTGCAGGTGGCAGTCGGATTCAGGGACAGGGATTTTGCAGAGCTTCTGGAAGCGGAACAGGTTTTATCCAACCAGTATCCTTGTTGCTTCTTTGCAGAAGAAAAAGAACTGGGAGCAGGAGAAGAACTGGTTTTATATGAGATGATTGGGCAGGTGACGGGCAAGGAACTTCTGCACCGCATCCTGCAGAAACAGATGGACGCCGGTTATTTTGAGGAAAAGAAACAGGAGGCTGATAATCTGCCTGTAGAACTTTGTCAGGTAATTGACACAAAGACGGCAAATCCGGATTTTGATATCTACAGCAGGTATACTTATATGGACAACGTGCTGCGCGGAGGCTATCCCATAAAGCTTCCCGGCGGAAAAATATTCCATGTTTACTCCAGAAAGCACGGGGATTTGGAAAGGGATTACAACTATTTCAGGATGCTTCCCGAATTTTATTCCCAGGGAAACGGCAATTTCAGGGATGTGAACCAGAACAGGAGATGCGACCCGTTCTTTACGCCTTATGTAGGCGCGGAGAGCATTGTGAAGTTTTACAGCCTGATTCAAATCGACGGATATAATCCGCTGGCTGTGGAGAAAGTGACATACACGCTGGCCGAAGAAAAGGCGGGTGACATTTTTGACCCGCTCAGTCAAGAAACAAAGGAAGAACTGTTGAGCTTCTTAAGCAAACCTTTTACACCCGGCGCGTTCTTTGCAAAGATGGATGAACTGGGCATTCAGGACGTGGAAGAAGAGGAAGCATATTTTGCAAAAGTGATGGAGCAGGCGGACGACGCTATCAATGCAGATTTTGGAGAGGGGTATTGGAGCGACCACTGGACATACAATCTGGATTTGGTTGAAAACTACCTGAACATATTCCCGGAAAAGGAAGAGGAACTTCTTTTCCATACGCCAATCACCTACTACAGGACGCAGGTTCCCATTCTGCCGAGAAGAAAGCGTTATGCCAACACGGAAAACGGCATCAGGCAGTATTATTTCCTGGATGAAAAGAAGAAATTGAAAAATGGCGAGAAGCTTCTGAAGGATATGTTCGGAAAAGGCAAGGTAGTGGAATCTACCTTGTTTGAAAAGCTGATTCTGCTCTGTGCGACAAAGTATGCGGCTCTGGACTCATATGCAATGGGTGTGGAGATGGAAGGGGGAAAACCCGGCTGGTACGACGCCTTGAACGGCATGCCGGGTCTGTTCGGTTCTTCCATGGCAGAGTCCTGCGAACTGGCAAGGACGATTGCGTTTACCCTCGATATGGCCAGAAAGTATCACGTTTCTGTGGAATTACTGGCAGAAACAGCAGCTTTGTTTAAGCAGATGGGCAGCATCACTTTAAAATATAAGGAAGACATTGCGGTAAAATCTGAGTTAATCGGTTTCTGGAACAGCAGGAACGATGCAAAGGAGGACTATTGGGACAAAACCTTTAACGGCATCAGCGGCGCAAGGGAAGAAATAGCGGCGGAGGAGCTGATATCCGTATTGGAGATGATGCAGCAGACAGTTCTTGGCGGCATCAAGAAAGCCTGCGCGCTGGAAGACGGCATTTGTCCGACCTACTTTACTTATGAGGTAAAGGACTTTACAGAGGATAAGGAGGGCATTTATCCGGAACATTTTGAGGTAAAGAAAGTGCCTCTCTTCCTGGAAGGTCCGGTTCGTTTCCTGAAACTGGAAAATACCATGAATACCAAGCAGGAATTGTACGCAAATGTTAAGAAGAGCGATTTGTATGATGACGTCCTGAAAATGTACAAAGTCAATGCGTCCTTAAAGGATGCGTCCTTTGAACTGGGAAGGGCTAAGGCATTTACGCCCGGCTGGCTGGAAAATGAATCTATCTGGCTTCATATGGAATACAAGTATCTGCTTGAACTGATTAAATCAGGTATGTACCCTGAGTTTGCCGAGGATTTCCACAAAGCGGCGATACCGTTTTTGAATCCGGAAGTATACGGAAGGAGCATATACGAGAACTCTTCCTTTATTGCAAGTTCCAAAAATCCGAACAAGGCTTACCACGGACAGGGCTTTGTGGCAAGGCTGTCCGGCTCCACGGTGGAATTTTTACAGATGTGGATACTGATGATGTTTGGCAGGCTCTTTACCTATGAAAACGGAAAGTTGATACTCACCTTTACTCCCGTGCTGCCCGCTTATCTGGTAGGAGAGGAAAAAAGGGTAGAAGCCGTGTTCTTAGGAAGCACCAGGGTCATTTATGAAATGGAAGAGACCCGGGATTATTTCCCTGGCAGCTATAAAGCGGCTTCCCTGGAACTGCTTTACAAGGATGGCAGTACATTTAAGACCGTGCAGGGCTGCCTGTCCGGAACCGTGGCTGAGGATGTCAGAAACGGAAAAGTATCAAGAATTGTGGTTAAGCTGGTATAAGCAAAAGCATTTTGCACAAATCAAACGGTGTTTTTTAGTGTGTTATTGTCTAAAGTGCCGGACGGACAAAATGAGTTTGAGGTGTACATTCTATAAAAACTGTATGTTTTGTATAAAAAAATGACACCTTTTTAAAAAAAGTGTAATTTTATTGGCTTTCTTACAAAAGTATAATTAAACACGTAAACAGTGAAACATAATTCACAATGTTTCAAAAAAAGGAGGATAAGTTATGAAACTTAAAAAGTTAACAGCGTTATTGTTGGCTGGTCTTATGGCTCTTTCATTAGCAGCCTGCGGCGATGACAATACTGACGCTAACACACCGGCTACCAGCGGTTCTAACGACACCAACGTGAGCACCACTCCGGCAGATGATAACACCACCACTCCGGCAGATGACACTGCATCTGATTTGAGCGGCAAGCTGGTAATCTGGACACTGGCAGCAGACCTTGAGCAGTTTGCTGACCGTTTCAAAGAAATGAATCCTGGCGTAAAGACAGAAGTAGTTGTTATCGCACCTGCTGACTATCCTACCAAGGTAGAAGCAGCCCTGCTTGGCGGCGCAAAAGAGCCCGACATCATCGTTGGTGAGCCTCAGATGCTTGAGTCTATGTATGATGCAGGTTTCTTTGAGGATTTGAACCAGGCTCCTTACAATGCACAGGACTATGCAGGACAGATTGTTGATTACGTATGGGAAGTTGGACAGGATGCTGACGGTATCCAGAGAGCAATCTCTTACCAGATTACTCCTGCAGGCTTCTTCTACAGAAGAGACATCGCTAAGACTGTATTCGGAACAGATGACCCGGCAGAAATCGGCAAACTGTTTGCTGACTATGACACCATTCTTGAAACCGGTAGAACCTTAAAAGAAAAAGGTTACAGAATCTTTGCTTCCGACGCTGAAATCAGCTACTTCTCCGGCGACTCCGCATGGGTTATCGATGAGAAGCTGAACTTAGACCAGTCCAGAATCGATTACATGGATATGTCCGTTGCACTGTATCAGGAAGATTTGACTGCATACGCAGCACAGTGGGCAGCACCTTGGTATCAGGCTATGAAAGGCCCCGTACCTATCCTGACTGCTGAAACCCAGTGGGGTACTGATGATATGCCTATCTGGAATGGTGAAGATGCTTTCGCAGAGGCAACAGAAGGTATGGAAACAACAGAAGTATTTGCATTCGGCCTTCCTGCATGGGGCGTTCTGACACTGAGAGACAACTGTGGCGACACCTCCGGTCTCTGGGGCGCATGCGCTGGTCCTGCTTACGGCTTCGGCGGCGGTACCTTCATCGGTATCAGCTCCCAGTCTGAAAGAAAAGACCTGGCTTGGGAATTTGTTAAATTCTGTACTCTGAATGAAGAAACCGCTGACTGGTGGATTGAGAAATCTCAGGGTGATACCGTATCTCTGGTTTCCGCACTGGAGAAACATGCTAATGACGGTAACGAAACATACGGCGGACAGCAGCTGTACGCATTCTGGTTAGAGCAGGCAGAAGGCATTGACTACTCCAAGGTTACCATGTATGACAAGGCAATCGGCGATGCATGGGGAAGCGCTATTTCCGCTGTAAAGACCGGTGAGAAGACCAAAGAGCAGGCTATCAGCGATTTCTATGATGAAGTTGCAGCTACCTACCCTAATCTGACTATCGAAAGATAATAAGATAATAAAGTGTAAGGTTATACCATACGGAGTGAGGGGCCATAAACCCTTCACTCTGATTTGGGGTAGATAGGCTTCTGCCCTATACATAAATTATCAACGGGGGTAATGCATATGGATGGAACCAATCAGACTACACAGAAACCAAAAAAAATGCGAAATGTAAACAACACTGCATACTGGATGATACTACCATTTGTGGTGGTCTTTCTGGTATTCAGCGTTTATCCGGTGCTTCGGACCCTGCAGCTTAGTTTTACCGACTACAGAGGGTACGGGGAGCTGAATTTCACGGGAATCACGAACTATCTTCGTGTATTCAAGGATAAGTATTTCTGGCAGGCATTGCTGCATACGATTAATATCTGGGTGCCCAATATTGTGTTACAGCTCAGCCTTGCATTCCTTTTGACTATTGTATTCAGCGACATGAAATACAAAATCAAGGGTCTTCCGTTTTTCAGGGCGGTTTATTATCTGCCCAACATCATTGCAGCTACTTCTATAGCATTCCTGTTTAAGACTCTTTTAGACTGGAGATTCGGTACGATTAATCAGATTTTACAGAAAGTAGGGGTGACAAACCCTATAGACTGGATGGGTACACCGACGATTACTCCTTATGTTATTTCCGTAATCAGTGCGTGGATGTGGTTCGGCAACTCCTTCATTATGCTGATGGCAGGCGTGCAAGGTATTCCCACTGATTATTATGAGGCAGCCGCCATCGACGGCGCCGGACGCTGGAAACGTTTCTTTAAGATTACGCTTCCCTTGCTGAAGCCCATTTTGCTGTATGTATCCATTACATCCTTTATCGGTGGTCTGCAGATGTTCGACCTTCCGTTCCTGATGTGTAACGGTGTAAAGGGCGACCCTTACGGTTCTACCCAGACCATGGTTATGTACATGTATAAGTTTGGTTTTGATACCAGACCGAAACAGGTGGGATATGCGTCCGCGATTGCTTATGTGCTATTCCTTCTCATATTGATTGTATCCCTGATACAGTTTAAAGTCATGAATAAGAAGGAGGATTAAAATATGGCAACGAAGATTAAAAAAGCGATTTTATATATACTTTTGATTCTTTTGGCAGTTACCTGCCTGGTACCCTTTTTGCTGATGATGGTCAACTCCACCAGAAGCGCAACTGAAATCATGACATCCTTTACCTTGATTCCGGGTCACAACTTGAAGGAAAACTGGGATTTGGTATTTAGTTATTTCAATCTGTTCCTAGGTTTCTGGAACAGCTTAAAGGTTGCGATTCCCGCTACGATTTTGGGCGCATATTTTTCAGCGCTTACGGCGTACGCCATGGCGGTATATAAATTTAAAGGAGAAAAAATATTATTTTATGTAATCGTCATATTCATGATGATTCCCGGACAGTTGGGATTGATTGGTTTTTACAATCTGGTATCCGCACTGCACTTGACAGACTCCTATATTCCGTTGATTATTCCTGCAATTGCGGCGCCCGGTACAGTATTTTTCTTAAGACAGTATGTGCTTTCTGTGCTTCCCATGGAGCTTTTGGAGGCAGCCAGGATTGACGGCGCAAGAGAACTGCATATATTCCACAAGATTGTGTTCCCGATTATGGCGCCCGGTGTTGCAACCATGGCAATCGGCGGTTTCATCGGCAACTGGAACTCCTATCTGGTTCCGTTGATTCTGTTAAACACACCGAAGAAATTTACCCTGCCGGTTATGATTTCTTCCCTGAGTGCATCGCAGAACATTGCGTCTAATCAGGGCGCTACTTATCTGGCGGTTGCCATATCGGTTATCCCGATTATGATTGTGTTCTGCTTCTGCTCTAAGTACATTATCAGCAGTATTTCTGCAGGTAGTGTAAAGGGCTGATGCATAATAAAGCTTTTTCATTTGGCTGAATAACAGCCACTTCTCCTAAATATAATATATAGCGCATTTTTAAGTGCAAGGGCAGTAAAATGCTCGTGCACTTAAGTGCGTTTTTTGCGTTTTTACATTTTTATTAAGAAAGAGGATTTTATGGGCAAAGTAGGCAGCCGGTTCAGGCATACAAAACTATATAGGAAGCTGACTTATTTCTGCCTGTTTCTATTTATGATTCCGGTTCTGGCAGTATCTGTTTGGCTTTTTATAGTGCAAAAGGAATACAGGGTATGGATTATTCCTGTTACCATAGCGATATTCGGCATTATGTTTTTTCTCATTCATCTGGTGTTAAAGAGCCTTCTCAGGCCATTTTACAACATGCTTTCGGATGTGAGGGTGGTACAGCAGGGGGAACTGAATGTGGAAGTGGATGGCGCAGGGTTGGATGAAGTGGAAGAACTCCGCATCCGTATGGCAAGAATGTTAGACCTTATCAAAGAATTGACGGACGCCAATCTAAAGCATGAAATTCTGGTGAAAAACACAGAAATAAGGGCCTTGCAAAATCAGATAAATGCTCATTTTATCTATAATGTTCTGGAGTCTATAAAAATGATGGCGGAAATAGATGAAAAATATGATATTTCCGATGCCATAACCGCTTTGGGTAAATTACTGCGTTACAGTATGCGGTGGGTATCCGGCAATGTGACGGTGGCGGATGAATTGGAGTACATTCGTAATTATCTGAGTTTAATCAATCTTCGTGTAGATTATGATATTTATCTGGCTGTGAAAGTGCCGGAACTGATATGCCGGCAGGAGATACCCAAGATGTCCCTGCAGCCGATTGTGGAAAACGCCATATATCATGGGATAGAGCCTATGGCCGAAGACACCAATATTTATATTAAAGGAGTTGTGGAAGGCGATGACTGTATCATAGAGATTACAGACGCAGGCAGGGGAATGAATGAGGATGAAATAAACATCTTATACAGGAGACTGAAAGGAGAAGTAGAGACTTCAGGAGGCTCGGGCAACGGTATCGGACTGAAAAATGTGCAGGATAGAATCAGAATGAGTTTTGGAGAAAAATACGGCTTGGAAATAGCGTCAAAACCCGGATGTTATACAAAGGTGAAAGTACGTATTCCAAGGACATATGATTAATGGCAGCAGGAAGGGAAGACAGATGCATACATTATTGATTGTGGAAGACGAAAAACTGATTCGACAGGGGATTAAAACTATGGTACAGCGCTGTGGCGTTCCCATAGACAATATTTTGGAATGCGGAAATGGTGAGAGAGCATTGGAGATATTGAAAATGCAGGATGTGGACGTGCTTTTTACGGACATCCGCATGCCGAAAATGGACGGCATTGAACTGGTAAAAGCGATACAGGAGCTGCCGCATGTGCCGTTAACGGTGGCAGTAAGCGGATATGACGATTTCACTTATGCTGTTGAGATGCTCCGGCTGGGGGTCAGGGAATACATCCTGAAACCGGTAGACAGGGATAAGGTAAAAGAAGTGCTGGAAAAACTCAACAAAGAAATTATGGAAAAAGAGGAGAGCAGCCGACAGGACTGGAACATTGGCTGTCAACAGTTGAAATATGCTATTTTAAATGAGAAACTGACGGATACGGAGAGAGATTTGATTATCAGGCAGTACGGTAAAACTTTCTTTTCGGAAGAGTATCTGGTGGTATGTGCGAACAACACCGGCGGGGAGATGGGAACTGCCCATGACAGGCCGTATATTTATTTGAGCGATGTGGTGGAAAACGAATTGTATATAACGGACGCTTCTTATCTGCCGGTTTTACTCAGGGAAGAATTGAAAAACCGATATGTAGGGGTCAGCTCCCTGCATTTTGGGTTGGAGGCTATAAAGGAAGCGTATGCGGAGGCTCTGACGGCAAGGAAAGAGTCCTTTTACCTCTGTAAGCACGTCACCAAATTTGAGGAAATGGTTACCAGAAAAGCGGCAGTACTGCACTTGGAAGAGTCTGTCATAGGACAGATTGTACAGTTGCTGGGAACAGATAAGTACGAGGACGCCATCAGGCAGCTTTCCCGCATTTATAAAAATGCGAAATTGGGAGGATATGAAGCAGGCGATATGGAAAAAGGAATGCGCCTGCTTCTGGATGGCATACTCTCCACATATGCCAATATTCTGGAAACGGACAGGAGGGAAGTAAAGTCATTTTATGAAATTTACTGCTATGGCTGTCTGGAGGATTTGGAAAGAGATATTCTGGAATGGCTTTTACATTTTTGCGATACGCTGAACAGCCGGTTTGACGATTATAAAAATAAACAGAAAATTCAGCAGGCGGTGACATATATCAAAGAAAATTATGACAAGGATTTGAACATGGCTGTGGTCTCCAACCATATTTCCATGAACTATTCTTTGTTTTCCTATGTATTTAAACAGTACACGGGCAGTAATTTTGTCAATTACTTGAAAGAAATCCGTATTGAGGAAGCGAAAAGACTGCTGGAGGATACCGATATGAAAATTATTGATATCAGCGGACGTGTCGGATATGAAAACGAAAAACACTTCATGAAGACCTTCAAGGCAGCCTGCGGGGTATCTCCGACGGAATACCGCAAGAACATGCAGTTTAAGGAAAAAGGCTGAAGGCTTCTAATTGAAGAGTGACAGCAGTAAAAAAAGAAGCGTTTTTAAAAGCGCTTCCTTTTTTATTATTTTTCAGGCTGTTTTTTTATGACCTGTTTGACTTTATTTTTCTTCTCCCTGTACATAGCCATATCCGCGTCTTTAAACATGTCTGCAAGTTCGGAAGGGGAGGAGGGAATCCTGATGCAAAAGCCGCTGCTGGCCTGAATCAGGTAGTCTTTGGTATGGAGCTTGTTATAATTGTCCAGATATTTCTGGACTTTATCGATAAGCTGCAATGCTTTGTCCTGTGTGTAGCCGACGGCAAGCACCTGAAATTCATCGCCGCCCTGACGGGAGCATAAATCACCCTCTTCAATGGAGCTTTCCAATGCGTGGGCAATCACCTGTATGGCAAAGTTGCCTTCCGCATGTCCGAAGGTATCATTGATAAGCTTCAGACAGTCCAAATCGTACATGACAATCAGAACCGGAAGTTTTTCCGCTACCGCTTTTTCCACAAGGGGCTGGTATGCAATCTTAAAGCCCTGCCTGTTGAGCAGCCCCGTCAGTTCGTCTTTTGTATAGATATCTTCCAGACGCCCAACCAATAACCCCAGATTTTTCTTATCACAGATATTTTGCAGCATCGTATTTACATTCATGAGCCAGGATAAGAAGTGAAAAGAATACCCAGGCCTGTCGTTTTTGAAGGAGAGGGCAAGGTAGCCAAAACATCTCTCTCCGAAAAACAGGGGAGCATATACAAAGGAAGTGGAAAGACCGTCATATAAGTAATCAGGCAGAATATTATGTTTGGTAAAGGTACATTCCGGAAGCCTGTTTCCGTCTTTGATGGCAAGTTTTAAAAGTACCGTATCGGAATCATATTCGTCCTCATCAGTAAGGGTGATTTCCCTGATATGGCTGGAAACACTGTCCCATCCTTCATAAAGGCAGAGATAAAATTCCCTGCAGTCAGTCAGGTTTTCGACAAATTGGGCAATGAGGTTCATGCCTTGGTCAACATCGTCCACGCCTTGCAGGTTTGCAGACATATACATATCTGAAATAACATTTTTTTCCAGGGAAGCAATATGGCTGTCCAGTTTTCTGCTGTAGGAGAAGTCGGATAGGGAACGGCTGGAGGAACAGCCACAGGAAGTCCCGTAACTGGGTTTTGCATATACGGTAATATTTGGCTCTATGGTTTCACCATGGAACAGGCGGGATAACTGCTCTACAGCCTTTTCGCCCAGTTCATCTATCGGGAAAGTAACCGAGGTAAGAACAGGAGAAACATTTTGTCCGAATTCCAAGGTATCACAGCCCGTAACGGCAATGTCGTCGGGTACATTCAAACCACGTGCTTTTAGCATGGAAATAACAATAAGCGCAATCTGGTCGTTATAGCAGACTATGGCTTCCGGATGAGGTTTGCAGTCCAAAATCCGGTCCACGGCATCTCCTATGCTTTCAGGAGTAGTATCACAGGAAAACAGGCAATCCTCAAACGGCAGGGAAAGCTCTTTCATACCGTTAATAAAAGCCTGCTGTCTGGGCTGATTGAAAGCAGCTTCCTGTATGCAGCCTAAGTAACAAATGCGTCTGTAATGATGTACTTTATTTAAGTGGATTACTATCTCAGTGATTGGCTTATGGTTCTCCAAAACAACACTGGGGTAACCGGAATCTTTTTTATTAATATTTATTATGGGGCAGGTAAACTTCGTTTTCAGCAGATTTAGAATATCTTCTTCTAAGGAAGTCTGCAGGTAGGTACCGGAGGCCAGGATGAAACCGTCATAGTTATCCGGCCGGGGAATCTGCAGGATACTGGTTTCACCGATGCCGTAATCCCCCAGGTTTTCTCCGTCGTTGGACGCAAAAATATCTACCATATAGCCATATTCAGCAGCTTTTCGTGTGACGCCCGTACTGAGCCGGGTCTGGTAGTCGCCATAGATATGTGAAATAAACAAACCGATTCTTTTCGTATGATACATAGTAACCTCCCAAGCTGCGTATAGAGATTAAAATACTCATTATTATTTTACTCTTTTCTGAGTAGAAAAGCAATGAAAAAAGAAATTTGACGGTAAAATTAAAATTATAGCTTGCTTTGGGAAGTTGTTTTGTGTTATAATACATATCGTTGATGCGGCAAATGGTTTTACGGATTGAACAGGCCGTACATAAAGGGGAATAGTACAGCGGTAGTGCGGCGGTCTCCAAAACCGTAAACGGGGGTTCGATCCCCTCTTCCCCTGCTGGACAGGAGAGGCAGTCGTGATATGATTTTCCTGTTCGTTATTATGAATAAGGCGCGTTTGCGCACCATAAGCGGAAGTGCTGGAATTGGCAGACAGGCAAGACTAAGGATCTTGTGTTGGTTACAACGTGTGGGTTCAAGTCCCATCTTCCGCAGTAAAAAAGGAAACCTTGCGAATGATGGGGTTTCCTTTTTCATTTATGAATCAATTAAACTTTTCTGCCTGCAATTCTTTTTCTAAAAACTGCTTTATGTACGGATTGTTTTCCTCGCTCAATGCAGGCTGAAAAGCCATGTAACGGCATTTCTGATACCGTTTGCCGTCCAACACAAAGGTATAACCCATTTTGCATTTCGGATTGCAGTCATCGGGATTGATAAGCCGTTTGCAGTCGGACGCTTTTTGGATTTCTTTTTTAGCTTTTTCGGGAAGTGCGTCGAGAAAACTTTGGTACTCTCCTATATGTTCGGGATAAATGCGGAGCTTCATCCCCGTTTTTCGGGACACAAAGGTTGCCAAAGTTCGTTTGCTGCCGTTTAACACATAGGACACAATATAGCCGCTTTTTTGCAACTTTATGTCACACTTACAGCCATTTCCTGTTAGATACTCGTTGATTTGATTGACAAAGCTTCGGAAACGCCCATCAACTGTTTCCATAAACATAGTAAAATTTTCGTCCATAATTTCCTCCGTTATCCCTTTTTCTTGACTACGGGTATCCATACCTCATATTGTGCGTTCTGTGGGTCTGGATTTAAGTAAACCTCAATATCGGGGGCATTGGCATATTCATATCCGGAGGTTGGAAGCCACTCTGTTATAATGCGCTGTTCCAATTCCTGTATTGACTGATTTGTACCTGTTCCGGAAAAAATTGCCCAAGTAGATGCAGGCACGGTATATTCTTCAAACCCATCGCTGTTTTTTGTACTGGAAACGGCAATAAAGTATTTCCATTGTTCTTCATCATTGCAGGCACTCACGCCCAAAAGTCCCATTGGCGGCGTATCCATCATTCCTGCCAATTTCTGTATGGTTCCATTTTCAGACGCTTCCTGCCACATCGTGGGCACAACCATAAAATTACTCTCGATTTCCTTATCAAGCGGTGCAGAAACGCCAATGATGCGGAATGCTTCTTTTGTTTCAATTCTGTAATTCATTTCTGTCGCTCCTTTCACAGCGATTCTAAATACAATGGGGGAAAAACACTTAACGGGTACGCCCTCGCCTTTCACGGAAGACGGAGCTATCCCGTGAAAAGACTGGAACGCCCTGTTAAATGCAGTCGGGGAACGGTAACCGTATTTCTCTGCAATATCTATAATCCGTTCATTTCCACCCTGCAGGTCTACCGCCGCCAAAGACATTTTTCTTCTTCGGATATATTCTGCCAGGGAGATGCCCGCCATATAAGTAAACATCCTCTGATAGTGATAGGCGGAGCAGCAGGCAATCC
>ERZ777011.748-NODE-748-length-45283-cov-54.086296_pt1 | contig 45283 bp, 41 predicted proteins | sample MGYA00374964_ERZ777011 | MGnify/ENA primary metagenome ERZ777011 (study PRJEB29310, sample SAMD00008975) | mouse gut metagenome | study: EMG produced TPA metagenomics assembly of the Metagenome analysis of fecal microbiota from mouse which was promoted...
GGAGGCTTTTTTTATGTAGTGGCGTTAACACTTGTTATTAAACACCCTCTTAATACCGGCAAATGGGATAAACCTTTCAAGTATAAAGACAAAGGCTCAATGGCTACCATAGGGCGCAACAGGGCTGTCGCAGACCTTCATAAACTCCATCTCACCGGCTTCATAGCATGGCTGGCATGGATGTTTATCCATCTGATCTCCCTGTTGGGTATGAGAAGCAAAATCAGTGTTCTCACAAGTTGGGTATGGGCATATTTCACTTACAACACAGCTTTAAGATTGCTATTGCGAGGCTCCAAATATCCCAAACGTGGTCCTATGTGGGATAAGGGATAGCCCGAAGAGTTAACAAATAAATGTTAAAATCAACATTTTATATAATGTTTTTTCGTAAATTTGTAAATTAAAATCATTCTAATCATTCAACAATAGATAGAACAAATAGAAATGTCGATTGATAGCATTATCGCAAACGCAGTCTCTCGTGCAGTAAAAGAACTTTATGGAGTTGAAACTCCGGCAGAAAATATTGCGCCTCAAGCAACCCGTAAGGAATTTGAAGGCAATCTCACTGTAGTGGTGTTTCCATGGGTGAAGGCAGCCCGCAAGTCTCCCGAAATGGTGGGACAAGAGATCGGTTCATGGCTTGAAGCTAATGAACCGGCGGTGGAAAAATTCAATGTAGTCAAGGGATTCCTTAACATTACCATCGCACCGCGATTCTGGAATTCAGTACTCGAACATATTTCCGAAACCAAGGACTACGGTATTAAGACAGCCGACGAAAATTCACCGTTGGTAATGGTCGAATACTCCTCGCCCAATACAAACAAGCCGTTACATCTGGGGCACATCCGCAACAACCTGCTCGGATTTAGCCTTGCGGAAATCCTTAAAGCATGTGGCAACCGTGTGATTAAGACCAACATCGTTAATGACCGCGGAATCCACATCTGCAAATCTATGCTCGCATGGCAGAAATGGGGCGAAAATGCGACTCCTGAATCTACCGGAAAGAAGGGCGACCATCTTATAGGTGATTTCTACGTGCTTTTCGACAAACATTTCAAGGCTGAAGTTGCCGACCTGATGGAGAAAGGTATGAGCAAAGAGGAAGCCGAAGCAGCTTCACCGCTTATGAAAGAGGCTCGTGAGATGCTTGTGAAATGGGAACAAAAAGACCCTGAAATCCGTGCCCTCTGGGAACGCATGAACTCTTGGGTATATGCCGGATTTGACGAGACATACAAACGTATGGGCGTTGATTTCGACAAGATATATTATGAGAGTCAGACCTATCTTGAAGGTAAAGAAAAAGTGCTTGAAGGGCTTGAAGCCGGCAAGATGTATCGCAAGGAGGACGGTTCGGTATGGGCTGACCTTACAGGCGAGGGTCTTGACCACAAGTTGCTCTTGCGCAGCGACGGCACCTCCGTATACATGACTCAGGATATTGGCACAGCCAAACTCCGTTATGAGGACTTCCCTATCGACAAGATGATATATGTGGTAGGCAACGAGCAGAATTACCATTTCCAAGTGCTCTCCATCCTTCTTGACCGACTTGGTTTCAAGTGGGGAAAAGACCTTGTGCACTTCTCATACGGAATGGTAGAGCTGCCTGAAGGTAAAATGAAATCGCGTGAAGGCACTGTGGTTGACGCTGACGATCTGATGGACGATATGGTCAACACTGCCCGCACTGTTTCAGCTGAGCTGGGCAAGCTTGACGGACTTTCAGAAACGGAAATAGCTGAAATTTCTGAAATGGTCGGACTCGGAGCGTTGAAATACTTCCTCCTCAAGGTTGACCCACGTAAAAATATAACATTCAACCCCAAGGAGACCATCGACTTCAACGGTAACACCGGTCCATTTATCCAGTACACATACGCACGTATCTGCTCTGTGCTCCGCAAAGCGGCTGATGAGAATATGGATATCACAGATTACTCGAATGTAACCCCGGGTGAACGTGAAATTTCACTCATACAAGCTCTTGCCGACTTCCCCGGAGTGGTTGAAGCCGCAGGACAAAGCTACAGCCCGGCGCTCATAGCCAACTATGCGTATGACCTCGTAAAACTTTATAACCAGTTCTACCACGACTGCTCTATTCTCAAAGAGTCAGATACGGCAGTTCGTTCATTACGTCTTGAACTCAGCCGTCAGACAGCACGTATTATCAAGACAGCAATGAATCTGCTCGGCATACGTGTTCCCGAAAGAATGTAAAACATACAAACTTAATATTGAATAATTATGAACAACAGATTTACACCAAACACACCTGTTCCACCCCCATATAACGGGTATCACTCCACTCAGAGTGAAACTGTTCAGACCACATCAGCGGTGATGAAGCGTGTATACCTCAAGATGTTCCTCGGACTTCTTGTCACTGCATTCATCTCAATGTTCTGCGCATCAAGTGTATCCTACATGCACTTCATGGCAACCAATTCATGGTTCTATTGGGGACTTTTCATCGCTGAAATTGTTCTCGTGATCGTGATTTCCAGCCGTATCACCAAAATGGCATCAGCCACGGCGACATTGCTGTTCTATGCGTTCGCTGCGGTCAACGGTCTGGCATTGGCTCCCATATTCCTTGTGTATACAGCCACTTCGATAGCCAAGACATTCTTTATATGCGCCGGGACATTTGGAGCGATGAGCGTATACGGGTATTTTACCACTCAGGATCTCACTAAGTGGGGCAATTTCCTTTTCTATGCCCTGATAGGTCTTATCATTGCAAGTGTGATCAACATATTCACTCACAGCTCTACTCTTGACTGGATCATCTCTATAGCCGGTGTGCTTATCTTCGTAGGTCTTACCGCTTGGGACACCCAGAAAATCAAACAGATGGCACAGTATACACCTGCTCAATACACAGGTCGCCTCGCCACCATCGGAGCGCTCAGTCTCTATCTTGATTTCATCAACCTGTTCCTCTATCTTCTCCGCTTTTTCGGAAGCCAGAGAGACTAAAATCGTAATCAGTTTACCATTTTAAATATCTATTAATTCGGAAATGGCAAAAGTCATAATCATCGGAGCCGGCGGCGTAGGTACCGTTGTTGCTCACAAGTGTGCGCAGCACCCTGAGGTTTTCTCTGAAATTGTTATCGCTTCTCGTACCCGCAGCAAGTGCGATGCTATCGTTGAAGCAATCGGCAAACCCAATCTTTCCTCCGACACAGTTGACGCCGACAGCGTACCTCAGCTCGTGGAGCTATTTAACCGACACAAGCCTGCGCTTGTAATCAATGTGGCGCTCCCCTATCAGGACCTCACCATAATGGACGCATGTCTGATATGCGGAGTCAACTATCTTGACACTGCGAATTATGAGCCTAAGGATGTGGCACACTTTGAATATTCATGGCAATGGGCATACAAAAAACGTTTCGAGGATGCAGGTCTGACAGCTATTCTCGGTTGCGGTTTTGACCCGGGTGTGTCAGGCGTGTTCACAGCTTACGCTGCTAAGCATTACTTCTCCGATATGGAATATCTCGATATCGTAGACTGCAACGGTGGCGACCACGGAAAGGCTTTTGCCACTAACTTCAATCCTGAAATCAACATCCGTGAGATCACTCAGAACGGACGATACTATCAGGACGGCAAATGGATTACCACAGGTCCGCTCGAAATCCACAAGCCCCTCACCTATCCTAACATAGGCGAACGTGAAAGTTACCTCCTCTACCACGAGGAACTTGAATCGCTTGTCAAGAACTATCCGTCAATCAAGCGTGCCCGCTTCTGGATGACATTCGGTCAGGAATATCTCACACACCTGCGTGTGATTCAGAACATCGGCATGGCTCGTATCGACGAGGTAGATTATAACGGACAAAAGATCGTGCCTTTGCAATTCCTGAAAGCCGTACTTCCCAATCCTCAGGACCTTGGTGAGAATTATCACGGCGAAACTTCAATAGGCTGTCGTATCTCCGGTCTTGACAAAGAAGGGAAACACCTCACCTATTATATATGGAACAACTGTTCGCATGAGGAAGCTTACAAAGAGACAGGAATGCAGGCAGTTAGCTACACCACCGGTGTTCCCGCAATGGTAGGTGCCATGATGTTCCTGACTGGTAAATGGGTAAAACCCGGTGTCAACAACGTAGAAGAATTTGACCCGGACCCATTCCTTGCCGAACTCTCAAAGAACGGTCTCCCTTGGAACGAAGAATTCAACCTCAATCTTGAGGTGTGATTCTTTACCAACAAGAAGTTTTTAACTTTATAGTTGCAAAACCATAATAAAGGCTGAACTCCTTTCATCGGGACGTCAGCCTTTATTTTTATACTCATCCATCCTTATCACAAATAAATATTATTAATTTTACGAAGATACTTATAAAAGTATGGCAAAGTTTTTTTGATTTAAAAAAAAGTTATTACTTTCGCAGTTAGAATTACCAAGATAAACCATACTTAACTATGATATTCAATTTCCGCATAGTCTCTGACGAAGTTGACAACTTCAAAAGAGAGATACAAATCGACTCTGATGCCACATTCCTTGACCTGCGTAATGCTATATGCGATTCTGTAGGATACGACAAGGGACAGTTCAGCTCATTCTTTATGTGTGATGAAGGTTGGGAACGCGGGCAGGAAATAAGCCTTGAGGATATGGGTTCCGACTCGTCTGAAGATGTTTACATTATGGAAGACACCCCTCTTAGTGATTTCATAGAGGATGACGGGCAGCGTTTGGTCTGGGTGTTTGATTACATGACCGACCGCTCATTCTTCATCGAAATGAAGAAATCAATTCCCGGCAAGAGTCTTAAGGATCCTTTGTGCACAATCGCTATGGGCGAAGCTCCGGCACAGTTTGTTGACCTTGACGATTTCGATGCAAAAATTGATGCCAAGGCAGCACAAGTTGCATCCACAGATCTTGATGATGATTTCTACGGCTCCACAGAGTTCAATGAAGACGAATTTGACGCTGCGGGATTTGACGAAATGACATTTGACGAATAAATAGGCATACCTTTGTATAAAGAATAAAAATGGAGTTGCGGATAATACTGCAACTCCATTTTCTTTATATCCATTACGACTCTTCCCCTGACAGACGATAATTTAAAATCAGGAAAAATCATTATAGTATTTATTATCCATACCGGAAGGTAGGTTTTAGTGTCAACTCACAGCCTACACTTTCCTTGAAGTCACATAGACCCAACGATGGGATGCCATTGCTTGAGGATGGACCTATATCTATTGTCTTACCGGATTCTGAATAATACTCCACTAACTTATATGCAAGCATATTCATGGGTCTGAATCGGGAATAACCGGGTAAATCGCCCCAATATATCACTTGCACAACATTATCAGTCACATGATATACCATGGCTGCCGCCACGTCAACATCGTCTAACGTAAGAATCATAAAATCGGCACGTACAAGAGATACTGTGCTGATGACATCATCCAACGACATGTGCAACTGATAATGCTTATAACTCCGATTCTTTTCTATAACGCCATATACACGCTTGACAGCCTCAACAGCTCCTGAGTCATAGCACTCGAATCCAAAACCGTTTGCCATCGCATTCCTAAGCTTATTGCGAGCGGCAGAATTCATACGACACATCAAATCAGGGAATATCCCCTTAGGGAAATAGTGGCCATAATCCGAATAGACCAACTCAAATCCTGCGTCAAGCAATGCGCCATATTGCTTATTCAGATGCGAGTGTCTGTTATATATATAAGGTGGAAGAGTTATTGTTAATCTTCGCCCCTTCGAACCTGCATAGAGCTTCAAAGCTTCTGCTGCTTCAAGATAATGATTCAACCGCTGAATTCCACGCTCTTCAAAACCTCCGAACGGAGCAGAAAAAGGAGATTTCAATTCTTCACCTGTGTCGCCCAGTATAATTCCAAAACGCACGGTTCCGTTGCTGTCTTTAAACACAAGATACTCCACAGAATCGCACTTATGCCTGTTAAGCTCATTAAAAGCCCCGGAATTATATATATGTGAAGGTGTCGGGAAGAGACCTTCATATATCTCAGGCGATACGCTTTGAATCTCCATAAATATCTGTATGGAAGTTATTGTAGCTCCCCTTTACCCTCTCGGACTATTTCAGGATTGTAACTGTCGGTAATATCAACCACAGTGGATGAATGTCCGTCACATTCTCCCCCATCTATCAGCAGTGCAGCCACACCGTTATACTCATCCATCAAAACCTGCGGATCCAATATATCATCGCCATCTTGCTGTGCCGAAGTGGAAAGTATCGGATTGCCAAGACGCTCCGATATAGCCACAGCGATAGGATTGTCAGGCACACGTATACCCACGGCTTTACGACCCTTAAATACCTTAGGCAACTTTGTTGAAGCAGGCAATATAAAAGTGAAAGCGCCGGGAAGATTGCGTCGCATTATACGAAAAGCCTCATTATCAATCTTGGCATACTCACTCGCCATAGAGAGTCCGTCGCACACAACCGATAGCGTATGCTTCTGAGGATTGATACCCTTAACTTTACACAGTTTCTCAATAGCGACATTGTTCAATGCGTCACATCCGAGCGCATAAAGGCTATCGGTGGGATAGATAATCACGCCACCATCTTTCAAACATTCCACCGCCTCATCAAGAAAACGGTCATTGATATTTGAAGGATATATATGCAGAACTTTCATGGCTGATATATATTTACTTTAATATTAGTCGCATTAGCGAATTTTTCTATCAATGAAGTTGACAGCCCTATAACATCGTCAACAGGCATCTCCTCTCCATATACGTTTATACACATAAGCAATCGTGTAGTTTCCAGACTGAGTTTTGTGCGCTCATTGTCACTTGTAGGAGTGCCTATCCCTCCGACATTATCCCTATACACGGGCATGTTTGCTATGTTGAGCGTACCTCTGCCTATCCCTTCGAAAGGTTCACCTTCCATACCGACACCGAGAGTCAACTGCTCGCCGTCAATTTTATCAAGGTCAAAACCACCGATGGAATACCCCGACTGAATAGATATAAGGTTAATCACATCCACCAGAGTGTCTATACGGTAAAGTTCCATCCCTTTCACAATACGACGGCACAACGCCTCACACGACGGACGATACCGGTTAGGTTCTTTACCCAACGCCTTATATGCCTCGCGTGTGGCACGGATGCCGGGACGCTTATTGATCTCAGGCATCTCCAGCACATCATGAATGTCACCGGCAGCCCGCATCAGAAGTGCCCACAGTTCATCGCTCGTAGCCGGATTGTCAACATCAGCCTCGATGGTCACCACACGCAACCCCGGTGCGGCACTCTTTATCTTATCGTCAAATTGAATTTTCATATTATAATCTATATGGACTACCTATTCTTACGTTCATACCACAAAATTAGCACAAATTTATTGAATTATTTCAAACATTTATCGTAATTTTGTGAGCTTAAACAGGTGTGCAAAATTAATAGACTTAATTCTGCCCGCTGTTTTGTGTATTTTAATTGACCATTTTCCAAGCTTCGGAATGCTACAAATATATGATTTTGGTATGCGAATTGCTCGCAGGGCTATCTTATCGTTTTCTAAATTGAAATCAGAGGAAAGTCCGGCAAAATTCTCACGTTTTGCCAAAGGTCAGCAGCATCTGATTGAAACAATTGAAAATGGTGTTAAAAACCTTGACCGCTCCCTCCCGACCGTTTGGATCCATGCATCATCACTCGGAGAGTTCGGTATAAGCCGTCCGATAATAAAAGCTTTAAAGGAGAAATACGGCTGTAACATAGTCATGACCTTCTTTTCACCCACAGGTTATGAAGCGGTTTCAAAGAATCATCCGGACATCGACTGCGTGTTCTACCTGCCGTTTGACACATCAAAAAATGCAAAACGTTTTTTAGATGCCGTGCAACCTGACTGCGCTGTATTCATGGTGTCAGAATACTGGCACACATACCTGTATCAATTGAAAAAAAGAGGTATTCCGACATTCCTTGTCTCGGCGGTTATCCGTGACGACTCAGCTTTTTTCAAATGGTATGGCGATCTGTACCGGAAATCCATAAGCTATTTCAAGCAAGTATTTGTCCTCGACAAACGGTCGAAGGAAAATCTTTTGAAATTAAACATCACCAATGCCGTGGTCAATGGCGACCCGCTGTTTGACAATGTGAGAGTGGTGGCTTCCACACCATGGAAAGATGAACTGGTGGAACGATTCAAAGGTGACCGTAAAATCTTCTTGGCAGGCAGCATCCACAACGATGAGGATTTGGAGATGATAAGCCACCTTGTCAACACTCATAAGGATATACGATTCATAATAGTCCCACATGAGACTCGCAAGGAGACTCTGAGAAATATCGAATCAGCGATTGAAGGGAATGTGAAATTCTATACCGAATGTGAAAAGGATACTGATTTCACAGACACTCAAGTACTTGTGATTGACTTCGTAGGGGCGCTCGCATATCTCTATCGTTATGCCACATGGGCATACGTGGGTGGAGGATTTACCAAATTGCTGCACTCCATCATCGAACCTGCCGTGTATGGGATGCCGGTGGCATTCGGACCAAACATTCATCGCAAAGCGATAGCACGTGAGATGATCGACCTTGGTATCGGCAAATCGGTCTCCACATTCCCGGAACTTGACGCATGGTTCAGAAGCCTGAAACAGTCGCCGGAGAAATTAAAGGAGATATCTGATCTTGCTGCCGATTATGTGATTAAAAATACCGGCTCCACACCCCGTGTGGTAGCTAAAATAGGTGAAGTACTATGCTCGAAAAACTGAAATACGGATTATATAATTCATTTTTTTCCGCCATGGCACTTCTTCCGTTTAGTGTGCTGTATGGGATAAGCGATTTTTTATACCTTATATTCTATAAAGGTCTGAAATATCGCAACGTAGTCGTTAAACGCAACCTTAGAAATTCGTTCCCCGAAAAATCGGAGGCTGAATTACTTGAAATAGAAAAAGATTTCTATCACCAACTATGCGACAACATAGTTGAGACGGTAAAATTGCTCCACATAAGCGACAAGGAAGTTGACCGCCGAATAAAAGTGTCGGGGACTGAAATAGTTGACCGCTGTGCTGCTGAAGGACACCCGGTGATAGTGTATCTCGGACATTATGGTAATTGGGAATGGGTCACGGCTGTCGCCAGGCAATACAAAGTGCCCGATTTCAGCGCACAAGTATACAAACCGTTACATGACAAAGCGTTCGACAAACTGATGCTCAAACTCAGATCACGTTTCGGTTCCATATCCATACCTAAGAGCAGTGTGCTTCGTTCACTTTTAAAATGGCGAAACGAAGGTAAAAAATTTGTGATAGGATTCATTTCGGATCATCGCACAAATAGCGACACTCCACATAACACCACGCTATTCCTTAATCAGGAGACTTCACTTGTGGCAGGTGGTGAGGAGATAGGTAACCGCATAAATGCCGCATACCTGTTTCTCGATGTCGAAAAGACTGCAAGAGGACATTACCAGCTTACCTTCAAGGAGATTATCCCCAACGATAATGCCATAAACTATCCGTATACACGCCGGTATATGGAGATGTTTGAAGAAAATATCAGACGCCGACCAGGACTTTGGCTATGGTCCCATAAACGTTGGCTCCCTAAAGATAACAATCAATCGAATAAATCAATCTAAAAAATACATTTATACTAAAATGAAAATTATATGCGTGATTCCGGCTCGTGCCGAATCAACTCGTTTCTTTGAAAAACCTCTCGCCCTTATATGTGGTAAACCAATGATACAATGGGTGTATGACCATTGCAAGGAAGTAGAAATATTCGAGGAAGTCTATGTGGCTACCGACAGCGAAAAAATAAAAAACGTTGCCGAGAGTTTCGGAGCGAAAGTGGTGATGACAAGCTCTGACCATGACACCGCCACCGAACGTCTTTACGAAGTGTCAACTCGCATCCCTGCTGACCTATATGTTATGGTCAACGGCGACGAACCTCTTTTGACTCGTGACGCAATAGTGCAATGCGTTCCCGAAGGTCTTAAACCCGATGATTTCTTCGTGTCGAACCTCATGACCGATTTCTCAAATCCGGTTGAAGTCGTTGATGCTACCAACCTGAAGATTGTGACAGCACAGGATGACCGTTGCCTGTTCATCTCACGTAGCCCCATACCCTATCCCAAAGGTGCTATGGACTATGTGTTCCACAAATTTGTCGGCGTAGGCGCTTTCACTCGCAAGGCTCTCGATTTCTACCACAACACCCCGCGCGGACCTATTGAAAAGATTGAGGAAAACGATTCCTTCCGCTTCCTCGAAAATCACATGCCTATATATTATTATAACTGTCATTGCAAATCCTTATCAGTTGACAACCGTAAGGATATCGACGGGGTTGAAGCATATCTGAAAAATCTTCAGCAATAATCCCATCGAGATGCAACAGACTCTCTTATACTGACACATCATGCTCAGAACTGATTTTCGGTCACTGATAAAAGGTTATAAACGTGCAAGGTTCTATACCGATAATTTTTCAAGGTATTTTCTCCCCGACAGCATGTTTAAAACCTTTTTTGCCAGTAAATATGACCGATTGTCAACCGCTGAGAAAGATGAACTGGATAAGAGAGTGGATTATTATATCCGTTTGCCTCATGGGGCACGAATTGACAAGGAGAACGCTGTTTCGGTAGGCGATTTCAGGTATCCGTGGAAGAAGAAGCGCAAACATGCCACATATTTCTTCGACCTCTTCGAGTGTGTGCGCTGCTTCAATAGTAAATTCCGCTTCAATTATCTGTTTGGAGACGTGAATACCGAAACCGCCACACCTACCTTTGTGAAGTCGCGTCCTATTACACCGAGCGCTACCAATTCAGTGCTTATGTCTCTGAACAAAGTACGCCATTTCAGATTCATCAAGGATTCAAAGCGTTACCGGGACAAAAAAGATATGCTCGTGTTTCGTAATGTAGTCCGCCAACCGCATCGGCTCGCATTTCTTGACCGGCATTTTGACAATCACTTGTGTGATGCCGGTCAAATCAACAGCGACTATGGCAACCCCGCATACATCAAGCCATATATGTCTATAGAGGACCAGCTTGATTTTAAATTCATAGCCTGCATAGATGGCAATGATGTGGCGACTAATCTTAAATGGGTAATGGCTTCCAATTCCGTGGCTGTCATGCCTCGTCCGAAGATCGAATCATGGTTTATGGAAGGAACGTTGAAAGCCAATTACCATTATATCGAAATCAAAGATGACTACTCGGATCTTGAAGAGAGATTGTGGTACTACATTTCCCATCCTGATGAGGCTGAAGCTATAATATCACATGCTCATGAATATGTCAATGCGTTTCGTGATGCAGATAGAGAGTTATTTACAGCACGTATGGTAGCTAAAAAATATTTTGAACTGACTAATGAATGTGACTGAAAAAAGGATGCTTGTCATCCGTTTCTCCGCTCTTGGCGATGTGGCTATGACTATCCCGGCAATCTATTCGCTTGCCGAGAAATATCCGCAGTTACACATTGATGTGGTAACACGTCCGTTTTTTGCCAGACTTTTCATAAATCCACCATCAAACGTAACCGTACATGGTATTGATTTAAACAATCGATATAAAGGTGTCAGAGGCACATTAAGACTTTTGAAATATCTCAGGAATCTCAAACCTGACTATGTGGCTGACCTGCATAATGTGTTGCGCACATGGGTAATAGACAGATATTTCAAATTGCGTAATGTGAAAGTCGAGATGGTTGACAAATTGCGTAAAAACCGTAAGGATATACTGAAAAAAGGTATATCTCAGCCAAACTTCATCAATCGTTACGTTGAAGTTTTCTCACGGTTGGGCTATCCCGTCAACCTTACCTTTGATTCGTTATTTGATGACACACAGAGAGAACATCCCGTCGAAATAAATCATCCTGCGATTGGCATTGCCCCGTTTGCCCGTTACTATAACAAGACTTATCCACCGGCTATGATGAAAGAGACCGTGGATCTTCTTACGGCAAAGGGATATAATGTGTACCTATTCGGAGGGAGAGGCAAAGAAGCTGAGGAACTTGCTCACTGGCAGGCTGGAAATGACCGTTGCATTTCACTGGCAGGCAGATTCACCCTCGAAGAGGAACTCGCCCTCATGGGTGAAATGGACTTAATGGTAAGCATGGACTCCGCCAACCAACACATGGCAGCACTTGCGGGGACAAAGGTCCTAAGCATCTGGGGAAGCACCACTCCCGGATGTGGATTTCTCGGATATCATCAGACCGAGGACAATGCCTTGTATCTCAATATAGAATGTCAGCCATGCACTGTCGCCGGAAGCCCTGAATGTCCCTTAGGACATCTTAACTGCCTTAATGGGATAACACCGCAATCTATTGTCAACAAAATTGAATCACTTATAGGATAAACGCTATGTCGGATTTTGGAATTTTCACAATAGCCTATTTCATATATGCCACACTGTTTTTTTGTATTCTGCAAAAGCCGTTGTTCGGATGGTATAACCGCAAATCAAATGCGCAAAAACTATCCTTCGGCGACATCCGTGACATATATACCCATGGCATTGTGTCCGATTACATCATAGCAGCCTATCTATCAGCTATCCCTTTACTTATCGGCACTGTTTACACTCTGCTGCCGATATTCAACGTCCATACATTGCTTGCCGTGTACAATGGTATCATCTCATTGGCTATAGCTCTTATCATTGTATCCGACACTATACTCTATGGCTACTGGCAATATAAGCTTGACTCATCGGTATTTGTATACTTAAAATCCCCTAAAGGCGCATTTGCAAGTGTATCAACTCTTTACCTCATTGCCGCATTCAGCATCGTTTTCCTTGTAGCCGCTATATTTTTTGCAGGAGCCACACTTGTCTCCAATATGTTTTTCAACAGTGGTGAAGCATCCTTGCATCATTGGTGGCAGTATGCGCTTGTCATCATAGGGTTCGTCGTAATACTCGCCGGGCTTTTCATTATAACACGAGGGCTTAAGATACGCCCCAACAACCCGAGTGTGGTTTATTATAGCAAAAATCCTTTTTATAATCACTGGGCGCTGAATCCCGCATACAATCTGATATATTCACTCACCACACGTGACGAGTTCAAAGGCAAATTCAGGCATTTTGACGATGAGGAATGTGAGCGTATTTTCGCACCGCTCTTCCCTACCGACGGTGTTACTAAAGAGAAATTTCTAAATACTGACCGACCTAATATTTTACTTGTGGTATGGGAAAGCCTTGGAGCTGAATTTGTGGAATCGCTCGGCGGTAAACCCGACGTAGCTGTGAATGTTGACCGTTTGGCGAAAGAAGGTGTGATGTTTACCCATTGCACAGCCGGCAGCTTCCGCACCGATCGTGGACTTGTATGTCTGCTTAGCGGTTACTTGGGTCAGCCCACCACAAGTGTGATACGCTATACCCGCAAACTGCCACATCTCCCTGCTTTGCCACGACTACTTAAGGATGAAGGTTATGAGACCACTGCCGTGCATGGCGGTGACCTCTCAATCATGCATAAGTCAGACTATTACCTTGCCTCCGGTCATGACAGGCTCGTAAGCCAAAAAGACCTTCCGGCATCTGCGCCCACATGCAAATGGGGTATTCATGACGGATATATGTTTGACTGGCTCTATGATGACATCATGGAAAAGACACGTGATGGTAAACGCTGGTTCACTACATTTCAGACACTCAGCTCTCATGAACCTTTCACTGTGCCTTACAACCGCTTATCTGACGAAGTGGCAAACTCATTCGCATATACCGATCATTGTTTCGGTGAGTTTGTAGATAAACTGCGAAATACTCCTGCGTGGGATAATCTGCTTATAATCTGCGTGGCTGACCATGGGTTTAACGTCAGTCATCATCCTGAGTCAAGAAGTAAATATGCACATATACCCTTGCTTATGCTCGGAGGGGCTGTAAGCCATTCTGCACGGTACGATTGCATCATGAGCCAGACCGACATGGCAGCCACACTGTTAGCCCAGATGGGGATAAAACATGACGAGTTCATCTATAGCCGCGATGTGCTTGCTGACACATATAAATATCCGTTCTCATTCCATACCTACAACAACGGTTTTATGTTTACCGATGCCACAGGTGTGACTAATTACGATAACGTTGCAGAAGCACCTATAGAAGGAGCCGATGTCGAGCGTGAGAAAAAGGGAAAGGCTATTTTACAAAAACTATATGAGGATCTAAGCAAAAGATAAATCCAATTTTATTATTATCACAGCAATGGAGAAACGCTACAATTTTTTCCGGTCGAATCCGGTAAGATTAATAATAAATCTCATACTTGTTTATGTATGTTATGAGATATGCCGCCTCGCATTCCTGTTTGAGAACTGGAATCTTTATAGTGGCACCATGTCATGGGGGCTGTTTTGGAAAATGTCGTTAGGCGGTTGGCGATTCGACACTTCTGCCATATTTTATACAAATGCCATTGTGATACTCCTGTATCTTCTGCCATGGGCTAAGAAAGAGACTAATTGGTATCATACAATGACCAAATGGATATATGTGGTGATAAACTCGTTCTGCGTAATCCTCAATCTCGGTGACTCGGTGTTTTTCGAATTCCGCAAACACCGTTCGTCAATGGCTACCGTGCAGGAATTTCAGAATGAAGGTAATTTAGGCAACATATTCTGGGAAGAATTCATCGGGCACTGGTACTTTGTACTGCTCGCCGTACTGCTCATAATATTCCTATGGAAATGTTATCGCACTCCTGCCACACCGGTAAAACCTGCCCGGAGATATTACCTCACCCAAATCATCAGCTTGGTAATCATAGCCCCTATTACCGTTATGGGTATGCGAGGCAATACATTCTTCACTGCCACACGTCCAATAGCTGTAAGTTATGCCCATAATTTTGTCAATGACCCGTTGCAGACAGGCATTGTGCTAAACACCCCATTCTCCCTTATCCGAACCATTGGTCAATTACCGCAAAAGACACCTGTGTTTTTCAAAGATCAGGCAGAGCTTAATGCTATATATTCACCCGTTCACACGCCAGCCGACTCTATCGTTCCGCGTCACAAAAATATAGTGATATTTATTGTGGAGAGCTTTGCGCAGGAGTTCGTAGGTGCTCTTAATAAAGATCTTGACAACGGCACATATAAAGGCTATACACCTTTTACCGACTCCTTGCTGCAACATAGCACATACTTCAGCCAGTCATTTGCAAATTCAGGATTCAGCATTGACGCTCCCCCATCGGTTCTCGCATCTATCCCGAGAATGGATCGCCCGTTCGTGTTGTCGCCCTACTCTCTCAATCATCTTAATTCGATAGCCACAGAACTGAAAAATCTCGGCTACCACTCGGCATTTTTCCATGGTGCCGATAATGAATCGCTCGGCTTTAACGCTTTTGTGAAGTCTATCGGGGTTGAAAATTATTTCGGGCGTAATGAATTTTACGCAGATCCGAGATTTGGCGGCAAAAGCGAATTTGACGGTACATGGGGTGTTTGGGATGAGCCGTTCCTGCAATATTTCTGTGCCGAAATTGGCGAAATGCCTCAACCGTTTCTTGCAAGCGTGTTCACCCTTTCATCACACCACCCTTTTGCCGTCCCGGATAAATATAAGGATGTGTTTGTGGATGAAGGTATTCATAAATTGCATAAGTGCATCCGTTACGCCGATTTCTCCTTGCGCAGATTCTTTGAGACAGCATCCAAGCAACCTTGGTTTAATAATACAATCTTTGTCATAACCGCTGACCACGGCAGCAGCAAACGCACTCATGACGTTTATAAAAATGAGGTGGGCGGATTCCGTGTGCCGATTATTTTCTATGACCCGACAGGTGAATTACCCACAGGAAAACAACCGGGCATAGTTCAGCAAATAGACATAATGCCCACACTTCTCAACTATGTCGGCTATGACCGTCCATACGTGGCATTCGGTAAAGATGTATTCAACACACCCGCTGAGGATACATGGGCATTTAACTGGGACTTCTATCCTCAGTATTTCAAAGGTGATTATGTAATGCGTTCCGATGGCGAGAAGATAACTGAGATATACAACTACGTCAAAGATCCCCTGCTTAAAGAAAATCTGAAAGGGAAAATACCACAGGAAAAAGAGATGGAGCGAGAAATGCAAGCTATAATCCAAAGCTACATGCAACGCATGGCTTCAAATAGCTACAACGCCTCCACCAAAGATTAAATCCATAACCCCATTCAACAGCCGAGATTGTTGGATGGGGCATTTTTATTGTAAGGAAGCTTCCTACGGAGCGTCCGAGAGCATATAGACATTTCAATGAATATCTTTTTGACATTTTAGTGGAGGATATTTTAGAAATATGAAATTAAATCGTAACTTTGCATTTCAAATTTACAGGAAAAAGATTGAAATAAGTTCTATATGCTAAGAATTGCAATCCAAGCGAAAGGCCGCTTGAATGAAAAGACAATGGCGTTGCTTGCCGACGCAGGTATCTCAGCTTCAGTAGGTAGTCGATCACTTATAGCCCATGCAAAAGGTTTCCCGGTGGACTTGCTTCTGCTGCGTGACGATGATATACCACAAGCTGTGGCAATGGGGACCGCCGATATAGGGATAGTCGGGCTAAACGAGGTCGAAGAAAAGAATGTGAATGTGGAGCAAGTGATGAATCTCGGATTCGGCGGTTGCCGTCTGAGCCTTGCCGTGCCCCGCGAAGCCAATTACAAAGATTTGAAATGGTTTGAAGGGAAACGCATCGCTACATCATATCCCGGAATACTATCCAGATTCCTGTCACAAAATTCCATAAACGCAGAGATTCACACAATCACCGGCTCGGTAGAGATAGCTCCGGCTATCGGAATGGCAGATTCGATATTCGACATAGTATCATCGGGCGGCACATTGGTGCAAAACGGACTGATAGAAGTATTATCGGTACTTGAATCTCAGGCAGTGCTTATCGCAACACCTAATATCTCCCCGGAGAAGCGTGAGGAACTTGACAAACTATGCTTCCGTTTTCGTTCCATCATTGAAAGTAGAGGGATGAAATATGTGCTCATGAACCTCCCTAAAACATCCTTGGAGGAAGCACTCAACATTCTTCCGGGTATGAAGAGCCCTACAGTGTTGCATCTCGCCGATCCCAACTGGCTTTCACTACACGCCGTGATACCTGAATCACAGCTGTGGGAAAAGATTGAAGAGCTAAAGGGTATCGGAGCAGAGGATATCCTCGTGCTGATGCTTGAAAATATAGTAAAGTAATACGAATTTTACCAATGAATATATATATCAATCCATCGAGCAAGGATTGGCACCGTCTCACCGAAAGGAACATCCCCAATGACCCGGAAGTAGACCGTGCTGTTAAAGATATACTTGAAGATGTGCGCATCCACGGCGATGAAGCCCTGCGACGGATGGCGTATCAGTTCGACCATACCTGCATATCCGATTTTGAAGTCTCGAAAGCTGAGATAGAATCCGGATGCGAAGCTGTATCGCCCGAGGTAAAGGAAGCGATATTGGTCGCCAAAGGGAATATCGAGAAATTCCATTCGGCACAGATGCCAAAGGTGATTGAAGTAGAGACAATGCCGGGTGTGAAATGTATACAGCGTCCTGTTGCGATTGACCGGGTAGGTCTGTATATTCCCGGAGGGCAAGCACCTTTGTTCTCAACTGTGCTTATGCTCGCCATTCCTGCAAAAATAGCAGGGTGCAGGGAGATAGTATTATGCACACCACAAAGCAATGACAAGCCGATAGCCCCTGAGATACTTTATGCGGCTTCTATATGCGGTATTGACCACATATATCGCATAGGTGGTGCGCAAGCAATAGCGGCAATGGCATACGGCACACCATCCATACCACGTGTCGATAAGATATTCGGTCCCGGCAACCGGTTCGTGACCAAAGCCAAGCAGCAACTCTCGTCAGTAGTAGCTATTGACATGCCAGCAGGTCCGAGCGAAGTGCTTATTATGGCTGACCATACCGCATCACCCACTTTCGTGGCAGCCGACATGCTGTCACAGGCTGAGCATGGCAATGACAGTCAGGCAATGTTGGTATGCACCACCGACAAAATAGCATACGCAGTGCGTAGCGAAGTCGAGAGGCTTGCAACACAGTTGTCACGCACCGGCTCGGTATCAAATTCATTGTCCCACAGTCGCCTTATAGTACTAAATTCGACTGACGACATGATAGGCTTCGTAAATGAATATGCACCGGAACACCTGATAATCTCAATGGAGAATCCTTGGGAAATAGCCGAGGAGATACGTGCAGCCGGAAGTGTGTTCATAGGCAACTACTCCCCTGAAAGTGCGGGTGACTATGCTTCAGGCACCAATCACACACTCCCGACAGGCGGATGGGCACGTTCATATAGCGGCGTTAACATCGATAGCTTCATGCGTAAAATCACCTATCAGGAATTGACACGCGACGGCATCACCTCGCTCGCTTCGACAATTATAACCATGGCTGACGCAGAGGGACTTGACGCCCACGCTCTTGCCGTCAAAGTCAGAATAAAATGAATCCATTAAAATTCGTTCGTCCCAACATACTCGCATTAGAGCCCTACTCTACCGCCCGTGACGAATTCAAGGGTGGTGATATATCCGTATGGATAGATGCTAATGAGAGTCCGTATCCTTCAGGTGTTAACCGTTATCCCGATCCACACCACCGAAAGCTCAAGCATGAAATAGCGAAGCTGAAAGGTGTGGATGAGAATCAAATTTTTATCGGGGGAGCCGGAAGCGACGAAGCAATTGACCTCTCATTCCGTATATTCTGTCGTCCGGGAGTAGACAATGCTGTTTCTATTTCGCCAAGCTATGGTGTCTATAAAGTCAGCGCAGCCATTAATGATGTGGAGTTACGTGAGGTTAGTCTCCGAGATGACTACACTCTTCCGACTGAAGCACTTCTTGCCGCCGCTGATGAAAACAGCAAGCTACTATGGCTTTGTTCCCCTAACAACCCTACTGCTAACGCATTCTCAATCGAAGATATGGAATATCTCGCCGACAACTTCAACGGAATAGTGGTTGTGGATGAAGCTTACACCGATTTCTCTTCCTTGCCGTCAATGCTCACGGTGCTACAGAGACACCCTAATCTGATAGTCCTTCAAACTTTTTCCAAGGCTTGGGGGATGGCTTCGTTGCGTATCGGCATGGCATTCGCCGCTCCGGAGATTGCAGAACTTTACGGAAGAGTCAAATATCCATACAACATCAACGGACCTACTCAGGAGGAACTTCTCAGACGCATCGAATCAACCGATATATCAGCTCAGGTCCAAGAAATCATATCGGAACGGAAACATCTGTCCAAGGAACTTTCAAAGAATCCGATTGTCAGGAAGATATTCCATTCCGATGCCAATTTCATACTTGTGAAATTCGATGATCCGGATACCATATATGATTATCTGATAAGCAACGGCGTAATCGTGCGCAACCGTAACCGGGTGAAAGGCTGTGAAGGCACATTGCGTATCACTGTTGGCACACCTGAGGAAAACGCCAAGGTAATAAGCCTGCTTAATGCCCTAACTCCACACCAATAAGAGATAAATGAAAAAAGCAATATTCATAGATCGTGACGGCACTATCATAAAGGAGCCGGACGATGAGCAGATTGACTCGTTAGAAAAACTCGAATTCGTCCCGGGTGCCATATCCGGACTTCGCTCTCTAATGAACAGGGGTTATGAACTTGTAATGGTTTCTAACCAAGACGGACTCGGCACACTGTCATTCCCCGAGGAAACATTTTATCCGGCGCACAACAAAATGCTTGACACGCTTAGGGGTGAAGGTGTAGTGTTTGACAACATACTCATTGACCGTTCTTTCCCTGCCGACAATGCTCCGACACGCAAGCCGCACACAGGAATGTTAACGTCGTATATGGCAGGCGACTATGACCTTGCAGAATCATTTGTGATAGGTGACCGACTCACCGATGTGCAGCTTGCAAAAAATCTCGGAGCAAAAGGGATACTTATAGCATCGGGAGATGAGAAGCCGGACGGATGCGTCTTAATGACCACCAACTGGGGAGAAATAGCACGTCACATACTCTCGTCTGACCGTAAAGTAACCATAGAACGAAACACGTCAGAGACACAGATAAAAGTGACCCTCGACCTTGACGGTCACGGAGAGTCGCATATCGACTCAGGGCTTAAATTCCTTGACCACATGTTATGGCAACTCCCCCATCATGCCGGAGTGACACTTGATGTGCGATGCCACGGTGATCTTGAAGTGGATGAACATCACTCCATGGAGGATCTTGCCATCACGTTAGGGCAAGCCATCGACCGTGCGCTTGGTTCAAAACGAGGCATTGACAGATATGGATTTGTACTCCCAATGGATGAATGTCGGGCAATGGTACTCCTTGATTTTGGAGGAAGAGCCGATTTCCTGTGGGATGTAGAATTCACACGTGAATATGTTGGTGACACCCCTACCGAGATGTATAAACATTTCTTTAAATCGCTCTGTGTTGCGATGCGTTGCAATCTACAAATCAGCGCCAAGGGTGAGAACAACCATCATCTTATAGAAGCAGTGTTCAAGGCTTTTGCAAGAGCTATCCGTATGGCTATACGACGAGATCTGTTCAGTTACGAACTCCCTTCAAGCAAGGGTGTGCTATAAGAGGTGGTTTAATAACCTCTAAAACCTGTAATTTTCGATGTATGATAGCGATTATAGATTATAAAATGGGAAACTTGCGCTCGGTTCAGAATGCTCTGTCACGTCTCGGAGCCGAATGGGTTGTCACATCCGATCATAATGTGATACGAAGCGCAAGCCATGTCCTGTTGCCGGGTGTAGGAAATGACGCAGAGGCAATGGCAAATCTGCGGGAACGCAACCTGTGCGAAGTGATTCGAGATTTACGCCATCCTGTCCTTGGGATATGTGTTGGTATGCAAGTGATGTGCCGTGACTCCGAGGAAGGGAATGTGGAATGTCTTAACATATTCGACGCCCATGTGAAGCGATTCCCTGCCGAACCGGACTTAAAAATACCGCATGTTGGCTGGAACAATATTGCCAACCTTGACTCCAAACTATTCAAAGGGATTGAGCCGGGTGAACATGTATACTATGTACATTCATATTATGCAAATCTCTGCCCTGACACTATCGCAACAACCCGTTACGGCTCAACAATGTTCAGTGCGGCTTTAAAATATGAAAATTTCTACGGCACCCAGTTCCATCCCGAAAAAAGCGGTGATGTGGGTGAACGTATAATCCAAAATTTCCTCAACCTATGATACAGATTATCCCGGCTATAGATTTGATTGATGGTAAATGTGTCCGTCTTTCCCAAGGTGACTACGGGCAATGCACTCGCTATGACGCATCGCCTGTGGATATGGCAAAACGATTTCTCGACGCAGGCATGAGCCGCATACATGTGGTGGACCTTGATGGAGCGAAGGCGAGCAACCCCAAGAATCTGTTGACACTTGAAAAAATCGCATCAATTGACGGGGTGGAGGTCGAATGGGGAGGAGGAATCAAAACCGACGATGCCCTTCGTGACACATTCAACGCCGGAGCTATGTATGCGATAATCGGAAGCATCGCTGTGAAATCACCCGACTTGTTCACCCGATGGCTTAAAACACATGGCGGTGACAGGCTTGTGCTTGGCGCTGATGCAAAAGATGGGAAAGTGGCTGTATCTGGATGGTTGGAAGAGACCTCCAAAACAATTTCTGATCTCATCAACGAATTTATACCCGCAGGTCTTAATCAGGCAATATGCACTGACATTTCAAAAGACGGTATGTTGGAAGGACCATCTTTCGATTTGTACACAGGTCTTCAATCGGAATTTCCCGATGTCATCTTCACAGTGTCGGGAGGCATCAGCTCTATCGATGACATTATAAAGCTTAACGAACTCGGACTGAAACGTGTCATTACCGGCAAGGCACTTTATGAAAATCGCATAACGCTCCCTCAGATCACCCAATTAATATCCTGAGCAGTTAACGTCACGTTTTCTCTATATTCATATAAAAAGCACACTCCACGCTCAAATCGAACGTGGAGTGTGTCGTGTAATATAATCAGTCTTAGGGTTTATATCACTTAATATGCGAAGTCTGTTTATCGTCAGTCAAATATATCTTCTGAACTTCAACTTCCTGAACATCTGCCAAAGAGGAATAGCTGGCATTTAAAGCAAAACCAATGAATGTCACTGCGGCAGCTGCTGATACAATGCCGAGAAGCATCGGTAGGTCAAACTTAATCCCTACAGCCAACAGTGTTACCCAGAATATGCCACAAGCACATCTGCTAACCCAGCGGTTAGTATGCACCGAAGTCGGTTTTGCGGCAATAAACCATGCCAAGTAGAAAACTATGCCGATTATCGCCAGCAACTCCACCTGAGCTGCAATGGGATTATTGAAAATCACAAACGATAGATTTCCAATAATGAAAATAATCGCTAAAAAATTCAGTACTGTGCTATTAAAAAGCATTTTTAAGCGTGAAGTCATATAATACCATTTTTATCTTTAACATTCACAACACACTTAAACACAAAATTGTTTAACCGCACACCAGAACTTTAACATTAGTTAACAAAATTACTCTTTCGAGGCGATTTTGTTAGCCATAACTACAGCTTTGGTTATATGGTCGCATATATGATCATCCCCTATCAAGCGGTTCACACCGGCATGTTCCAATGCGGCACGAACATTATCCTTGACACCTGACAGCACGACCTGTATACCCTCCTGATGCGAAGAGTTTATAAGTATCTCAAGGTTGTGGATACCTGTTGAATCAATGAACGGCACCTTACGCATACGTATGATACGCACTACAGGTTTTGAGCCAAGGGTGGTACGCATAAGTTCATCAAACTTAGTTGCGACTCCAAAGAAGAACGGACCGTCAATTTCATACACCTCCACGCCGGGATTCACATTAAGCACCTCATGGATGGTTGTCTCCGAACCTTCGGCAATATCAAGTTGCTCTGAGTATACCTTGATCTGGGTATTTTCCATCACACGACGAAGGAATAGTATCACCGCAAGGAGCAAGCCCATCTCTATAGCGATGGTAAGATCGAATATCACAGTGAGGAAGAATGTAACTGCAAGCACTGATATATCACTCTTCGGGTTATGGAATATTGCACGTATCGTACGCCAACCGCTCATGTTGTAGCTCACCACAATAAGCACTGCCGCAAGACAAGCCATAGGCACGAGATTGATAAGCGGCATAAGGAAAAGGAAGATTAGCAGGAGTACCACTGCATGTATCACACCGGCTACGGGAGTACGTCCGCCGTTAGTTATATTAGTCATTGTACGTGCAATAGCACCGGTGACAGGTATGCCACCGAAGAATGGCACCACGATATTAGCAAATCCCTGTCCCATTAGCTCAGTGTTGCTGTTGGTGCGAGAGCCTGTCACACCGTCAGCCACAGTGGCTGAAAGAAGCGACTCGATGGCACCGAGAATAGCGATGGTGAAAGCCGAGGGAAGAAGGCGGTTAATTGTCGCCATGTTTAACTCAAATCCGTGAGGCTGCGGTATGTCAGTGGGAAGTGAGCCGAAACGGTCACCGATAGTCTCCACCTCTATACCCGGAACAATCGACACTATTGCTGTGACAATAATTATTGCCAAAAGCGCACCGGGAAGACGACGGGAAATTTTAGGTGTTATAACAATGATGATAAGAGCGACAAGACCCACACAGAGAGTCATCCAATCGATATTACCGAAATTTGACAAGTACATCCCCCACTTCGGTATAAATTCGCTTGGCACATTCTTCAGCCCGAGACCGAAAAAGTCGTTCATCTGAGTTGAGAAGATGGTCACAGCGATACCGGCTGTGAAACCGACCACAATAGGATAAGGGATGAATTTGATCACGGTTCCCAATCGGAAAAGTCCGAGCGCCACGAGTATAAGACCCGCCATAAATGTGGCTATAGCAAGACCTTCAAGACCGAATGTGGCTATAATATTATAAACTATCACGATAAATGCACCGGTAGGACCGCCGATCTGAACCGAACAACCACCTGCTACCGACACTAAGAAACCACCAATAATAGCTGTGATAAGACCGATTGTAGGGCTTACACCACTCGCTATACCGAACGCAATAGCCAAAGGAAGCGCCACAATACCGACAACAATACCGGCAATCAAATCGCTCTTGAATTTTTCCATTGAATAATGACCTAAGGCGGAAACCAATTTCGGCCTGAAGTCAATCGAACCTGAAAGAGTCATGTCAATCTTTTTCTTATAAAAATACCTTAAAACTTAATCCATCGCTTAGGCACTGTTGCAAAATGATGCTTTTCTCCTTGATGTATGGATATTCCCTCGGAATATCCATACATCAAATATCTTATTTTCCGTCTGCTATATTCGGATGCTCCATGGAGCATCCCTACGACTAACACTTTTTGCAACAGCTTCTCAATTATGGCTGCAAAATTACAAAAAAGTATTAAAATATCCTAATAATATATGTTTTATAACATATTTTTGGCAAAAATACTCCTCCACAAAATAAACAAGACACTAATCCGGCACAAAAATGTCCCCGGTTAGTGTCTTGTTATGATTCAATATAGATATTTTTTACTTCTTCGTCAGCTTAAGGCATGACCAGTTATTGTCAACCGAATGTGAGAGGTATTCTAAGCCGAGAGGGGTTGCCGTTTCAAGTATTACGGGAATATCCGATTCGTAGAAACCGCTCAAAAGCATTGTCGCACCGGAAGCGAGAGTTGAGACGTATGCCGGAAGATCGGCAGTGATGATGTTACGATTGATATTAGCGATGAAGAGATCCACATCCTTAATATTTGAAAGTAAGGCAGCGTCACCAAGATGTATGTCCACCAATTCCGCATTGTTAAGTCTGAGGTTCTCACAAGCGTTAGTATAAGCGAACTCATCTATCTCAATCGCATCTATTCTCTTCGCCCCGCGCATAGCCGCAAGAATAGCAAGTATACCTGTGCCGGTACCCATATCCACGACATTGCGCCCCTGAAGATTCATTGACAACAACTGACGCAGAATCAAGCTTGTGGTGGAATGATGTCCGGTGCCGAATGCCATTTTGGGGTCAATCACTATGTCGTATCTACATTCCGGGATATCTTTATGGAACGAACTATGTATCACGCACTTGTCATCAATAACTATCGGCTGAAAATAATTCTTCTCCCACTCCTTATTCCAATCCTGCCCTTCTACGACAGTGGCTTTAGGCTTTATATCACACTCAAACGGAAAATCGGATATTACCTCTGCGAGCTTATCATCAGAAAACATTTCAGCTTTAATATAAGCCGTAAGCCCGGTCTCATCGGGCACGAAACTTTCAAACCCCGCTTCTGCAAGCAGAGCCGCAAGCACATCGGTATGCATCTCGTCACATGGAGTGACATCAAGACGCACTTCTACATAATCGTTCACTATCTAAATTACTTTGAAAATAATATAATGTATGAATGTTAAAAGATCTGCTCAACCTATCTTCGCAAGAGTTTAGAGATTACTTACGCAAACGTCTTACTGTCTTGAAAACTTTGCCTCCTACCTTGAATGCCATCACAGCTATCTCCAGATAGCTCAAAGTGCCCAAAATTCTGCCAAACATGCCCTTGCCGGGTATAGCCTTCAAATTTTTAACATTTGAGAAATTACGGCGCAACTGGTCCCTGTTTATCTCCATACGTGCCATAGTATAGGCACGCAAATAACGAAGCTCGTCAAGAGTGTAACCTTTCCAATCCTCTTTTTCATGAGGTAATGCTTTCCTATCACTCATATTACTGTGGCAAATTAGGGATTAAAGAAAAGTCGGGAAATAAACCCGGCGATAGGATTTACAATCAATTGCTTTCTGAACACAACCGCCAAAACGAGAACCAGCACATAGAATCCACATATAATAAAATAAGCCCATACATGACCTATTCCCATGGCTATCCATGACGCCACGGCAAGTGAAAAGAAAAATACTATGATTGACACAAGCACAAAGCCTATCAAAGCAATGCTGACAGTGGCAAACAACACCGTCATTTTCTCGGCAGCGGTAAGCTTGGCATAATCGATATTGAGCTTGAAGGTATCCTTCATCTCAGCCCAAAATGTATGTAATTGGTTCTCTTTTTCTGTCATAAAATATAACTGTAATGCGAATGAATGATTCAAAATCCGTCATCCCGACCTCAAATAATTCCAAGGTCGGGATGACGGATCATATCTGTATCATTAATCATCAATTTCAGTGGTAAGCTGCTCTACCAAAGCGTCAATTTCGTTGTCAGAGCATAGGATACCTTTTTTACGAAGAAGCTCGGCAATGCGGTTACGAACATCTTCTCCCTTTTCAGGAGCAAGAAGAAGAGCAGCGCCGGCACCTACCACAGCACCTCCGATAAAAGCATATAGGATTGATAAATTTGACATAATGTTTGAGTTTTAAGGTGTTAGTTTTATTCTTTACTGAAGCATATTACTTCTTAAGCTCGTCGGCGATCTCGTCAGCAAGTTCTTCAAGCTTACTCTTCTGAAGCTTAATACCCTTGCTTTCAAGATATTTCACGATATTCTTACGAGTATCTTCACCCTTTTCAGGAGCAAGGAGTAAACCTACTGCGGCACCTGCGATAGCGCCACCGACAACTGCTAATACGATGTTTAAAGCTTTCATTTTATTTTACTTTTTGGGTTAGTTTTACATTACACTTTTACAACAATCGACTCGTTAAAAAGTTCGGAGGCTAAAGGTAAGTATTTTACCTGACGAATTCAAACTCTAAGCTAAAAAAGATTATTTTTTCTCCTTTCGGAACAATGAAATCAAAGATGTCAATAGATTATGACTCTCATTTTTCCGATAGGCCTCAGACTCTTTTTTAGAATGTAGGCTATGCTTTCGCTCATCTATGGGTGAGTAACGATCATTTATTTCAAAATATTCCATCAGCTCATCCATAAACGACGATATGTTGATAGGTCGGTTACGATATTCCGGCTGCAAAGCATGGATTAATGTGGAGACGAGAGTTTCAGGCAACGTGGCAGGCAGCGTGGCACGGATATCCTTCTCGGTCAGCACCCGTGAATCGGGAAGATTCTTTCCGGAAAGCACAAACACGAGCACAGCTGCCAATGCGTATATGTCGAGCTGTGGCATGAAATTCTCCACCACATTATATTGTTCGGGTGGTGAATACCCTTTACGGCATACCAATATAGGAGTGGTGATCACCGGATTTCCGGAATCGTCGAAATGTTTCGACGCATACAGGCTGAAAAGCACCGCTATCATTCTTCCACCCGATTTAGTGAAGCGTATATGGCGTGGATATATGTCGGCGTGCATCATCTGGAACAAATGGAGATGTCTCACGCCTTCAAGTATAGGTTTAAATATTGATATCGCCTCATGTACCGTCAAGGGACCATGAGCATTTATATAGTCCTCCAAGGTTTCACCTTCAAGATACTCCACGACATAATAAGAAGTACCGTTCTGGTTAACCACCTCTATTACATTAACCACTCCTGCGCCACTGTAGGTAGTGGCCTGCGCACAACGATTGGACGCAAAAACAAATGCCTTATAGAAACTGTTAACCGTAGGAGTCAGTTCTTCCGGAGTATACACCGTGCAACCATCCTCGTCACGCCGGGAACAACGTTGCATAAAAAACTCCCTCATAACAACCCTCATATCATTATTCTTACCCTTCTTATTGCCTTGTGTCACAACTTCAGCTTCATACAAGATACCGAACCCGTCCTGACTTCTATAGCCAGTTATCTCGTAATCGCTCAACTTTCCATGAATCAAAGCTCCTTTTGGAAGCCCGTTAACTATTTCCATTTCAGTAAAATTGTTTTTAGAGCATATAATGAAATATCATTAACCAATAGCTGCAAGCCGGTTGACATCTCCAACCACCCACAGCACATCTCCGGGAGAGAATGTGACCGACACGTCAGGCTGCATGTAGTCATCATCCCGCTGCACAGCAACCAAAAGTGACTCGTATGTATCCCTGAACCGTGACGTAACTATATTCTTACCTATCAACGGGGAAGTTTCGGAAAGACGCACACTGGTGAATCTCACATCGCCCGGAGAGGTCGCCGACACTTCACCCGGGTCGGATTCAACCACTGGGATAAGAGCTTGGATTTCATCATCGGTGCCTATCACTCCAAGCACATCACCGGGAAATATTCTGGCTTCAGCGCCCGGCACCATAATCATATTATTGCCACGCTGTATGGAGGATATCGAGACGCCGTATTTTGACCTCAGCGATGAATTTTTAAGCTGCTCACCCACAAACGGACAGTCATACCCCACAGTCATGTACGCAAGGTGCATGTTTGACACAAGGTTGTTCTTAGCACCGCTGCGGCGAAGCTCCCTCTCATTCAGATTGTCAAGGAAGCGGGATTCTATACGGTTCATCCTGCGGCGCACATTCTTGGAGAATGACAATAATAGCAATATGAACAGAGCCACACCGAATGTCCATCCTACTCTCATAGAGTACAGCGAGCTAAGCAGATATACAATTATTACCATTGCGATAAGTAGCCTTACCACTGTCATTATGTGCAACGGCACATCGAATTTGGCATTTGCAGCTATCAATCGCTGACGCTCCGTTCGTTTGGATGCCGGATAGGTCAACGCCATCAGGAACGGAGCCATGATGACCAACGATATGATAGCAGTAAAAAATCGTCCCCAGTTAGGGAACACTTTTATCATCAGCGGTTGCAGATAGTTAAGACATATAATCGACAACGCTATGAGCACTATTGAATAGAGCACCACTCTCCAAAGATACCTTTTAAACAGGGATTGCCACAAATGCCTTATGGCGCTCTCCGAAGTTGTGGCTCCGGTAGTATACCTATCTATCAAAAAATGCAATCTGCGAGGTAGGTGAGTCTCAACGAAATTGTATGTAGGGTCAGCCATCCTTATAAAATAAGGCGTGGTGAAAGTGGTGATGACTGATACCGCAACCACTATCGGGTAGATCTGCGGATCAAGGACACCAAGCGACATACCAAGCGACGCTATGATGAATGCGAATTCACCTATTTGTGTTAAAGAAAAACCTGACTCGATAGCCACTCTCAAAGTCTGCCCGGTAAGCAACATTCCGAAAGTGCCGAAAAATATCATACCGACAATAACGACCGCCGAAAGTATCAATATCGGTGCCCAATACTCCACTATGACATCAGGATTGACCATCATACCCACCGAGATAAAAAACACCGACCCGAAAAGATCCTTGACCGGCATTGTGACACGCTCTATCCTCTCGGCAAAACTGGTACCGGCAAGTATTGAGCCCATGACGAAGGCACCCAATGCAAGCGAAAATCCGCAAGCGACCGAAAACACAGCCATACCAAGGCAAAGCCCCATAGAAATAATGAGCAATGTCTCGCTGTTGAGAAATTTACGTTGGGAATTAAGCAATGACGGAAGCATGAACACACCCACCACAAACCATATTATAAGGAAGAACAGTAGTTTGCTCACGCTATAAAGCATCTCACTACCCTCCACACTATTATTTATGGCTATTGATGAAAGTATCACCATCATCAACACGGCAAATAGGTCCTCGACAATCAGCACTGCGAATACCAAGGATGCGAATTTTTTATGGCGCAGGTTCAGATCAGTGAATGCCTTTATTATAATGGTGGTGGATGACATCGAGAGCATCCCACCGAGAAACAGACTGTTGATATTGGAAAATCCAAGGAAATGCCCTACTCCAAAACCGGCACCCATCATTCCACACACTATGAAAAGAGCTGTGACAACCGCCGAGCCACCGGCGTTGACTAATTTTTTAAAGCTAAATTCAAGTCCCAGAGAGAACAGAAGTACCACAATACCTATTTGCGCCCAGAAATCTATGTTGGCTTCTGTAGTCACAGAGGGAAGATACTCAAAATGCGGACTTGCAAGAAATCCCGCCACGATATATCCAAGCACCACCGGTTGTTTAAGCCATTTAAACAACAGAGTGGTTATCGCGCCAAGAATCAGAATGAATGCAAGGTCTTGTATAAGCCCCTCTATGTCAAAGGCTTCAGGCACAGCCGTAGTGACACTGAGTAATATAAAATTCAGTATGGTTGACATCATTATCTGTTATCTATTATGTTTTCGGTCAGACTCAAGAGAGGTCAGCCTGATTGCTAAGTGAAATTGAGATTGTGGGATTTATATTGTGAAGTGCATCAAAGACATCCACAAAATCTGATTTTTCAGCCGTAAGAATAAGGAGATTCAACCGTGTGGTGTTGTTCTCATAATCATATTCCACATATACCCTTGACAGATGGATTGAAAATTTCGACAACTCATCTTCGTATGGTCTCAGAGTTTTCACTATCCCCTTCACCTTCAAGCGTATGGTGCGAGCCTCGTTACCGACATTGACTTTATGCTCTATCTCTTCGAGAATTATAAGCACCACAAGCACAAGTCCGGTAGCCACAAGCGAAATAAGGTAAAGACCACATCCCACAGCCATACCGATAGTGGCGATAATCCAGATACCGGCGGCTGTCGTGAGACCTCTCACAGAACCTTTCATCTGAATTATCGTACCGGCACCGAGGAAACCAATACCTGAAATAACCTGCGCCGCAATTCTGCTCGGGTCGCCGCGGAGAAGCCCCACGGTTTCCTGGCAAACATAAATGGAAAGCATCATGGCAATACATGCGCCCATGGAGATAAGGGCGAATGTGCGCAAACCTGCCATCTGCCCTTTTCGCTTGCGTTCTACACCGACAATGCTACCGAGCACCAGACTCAGGAAAATGCGAAACACCGCACTTCCGGTAGTCAGCTCAACTCCATTTACTGTATGCCAGAAATAATCCATGACAATAAAACTATTTCTTCAGGGTAAAATGACGGGAAGTAAGACGGTAACCGTCAGTAAACAGCTCTACGGTATAATCGCCGGGGGTCAATGTGGTGTTCACGTCCCAATATATCACTACGCCTGAAATTTCATCTCCGGAATACTCAATAGTCTTCTTAGCTGTACAGGGGATAGACCTTCCTTCAAAAGGAAATCCACCCGCATCGCCAAGCAGTTGCCCTTCTGGGTTGGTGATACGCAGATAAATTATCTTGTTACCCACAGGTGTAGAGTTGTTTTGAGGGATGGTGAATGTCACTTTAAGCTGTTTGGCCTTAGTCACGTTCTTCTCCACCTTGCCATTCTTTTTAAGTCCCACAAGCGAAACTCCGGTGACATTGAGTTTCTCTGCAAGTGTCATTCGCTCACTAAGAGTTTCATTACTGCGGGTCACCTCCTGAACACGTGACGACAAGCGCTGATTCTGAGCTTTTATCTCACTGTTCTCAGCACGCAGACCGGCGTTCTCCTTATTCAGTGAGTCAATCTGTGCGATATAGTGTCTGAGAAGGCTCTTAAGTGTTGATATCTCGTTTTGCAATTCCTTTATGCGGGCTTGAGATTTCACTTTCTCATTTTTCAGCTCCTGCATGAGTTGCTCAACCTTGGCTTTAGCTGCGGTGTATTTGGCAAGTATTGTATCGTTTGCAAGACGTTGTGCCTGATCCTCATATTGCTGGAATTCCGCATTCAACATGTCGAATTCGTTAGACAATTGCAGCTGCTCGTTAGTTAACTGCAATTCTTCATTTTCCATCCTTACCTCCTGGACTTGTGATTTCAAAGATGCCACCTGAGTCACACCAAACGCAACCACAATCAGCAAAAGAGCCGCAAGCACGATTGCCACGATAACCATAGGAGAGAATTTCTTATTCTTCATAAACCGATAGTTTTAGAGATTGTCTAAAATTTAAATTAGTTTTAAGCGTTAATTTTAAGATTTATGTGTTAAGAACATTCTGAAAATTCAATCATGTTCAAAATGCCTTTGTTAAATTGCAAAATTACTAAACACACAACTATTAACCAAATCTCCACTCGAAAACTTTTCCAACATTCCAATCAAATCCTTAAATTGAACTGATTTAAACTTTTTATTTTTTAAGATTTGATGCTATTTTCGAGATGAATTATTAGCTCGATGAGGGAGCTTAGCGAGCTAAATGACCGAAGAGATGCTGATAACTTCAGCCGAAAAGAGCTTCAAAGATTGAAAACAAGGTAATTTTCAGCCTGAGTTTAACATTTTATAAAAAGTTTAAATCAGTTCATTTTTATGCTCTTAAACATAAAACATGATTTATACACTTCAAAAGCCATATATTTAAAGTTAAAATAGCTAACTTTGCGATATAGTAACCTTAAATAAAACATTCCCGTTATGTGAATCTTATATTTAAGTTAGGGTTCATAAGAAACCGTCAATTTTCAACAGAATCTAAAAATAGATATTTAAATAGATATGTATGTCAGTTAGAAATATATTCCTGCTTTTTATTTTGTTTATCGGTATATATTGCAATGCCGCAGAAAAAAGATATGACGTCAAATCGCCCAACGGCAAAATACAGTTGTCAATTTCAAAGGCAAATTCAGGGGATATGACCTATCAGCTATCAGTTGATGGCAAAAAGGTAATCGCTCCTTCACGGTTAGGCTTTGAGACAGATGGTGGCGAAACACTCCCCTCAAAAGGCTGGAAAATAAAGGATATAACCCGTGATAAAGTTAATTCTATCTGGAAACCTATATGGGGCAAGCGTTCAACAGTCCCGGAAAAGTACAACGAATTAACGCTGACATTTGCTAACAAAAATAAGCCTGCAGGAAATTTAGAGATAATCGCACGTGCCTATAACGACGGTATCGCATTCAGATATGTTCTCCCCCAATCGGATGAAACTGTGTCTGAAATTACGACCTTTAACTTTGCCGATGATTACACTGCATGGTATTACAATGAAGAAAGGCATAATATTGGACCGGAACTATTGACGGAAACCGATGGAGAGCGTATGCCGGTTATGACCATAAAAGCGGACGAAGATATATATCTTGCTGTGCATGAGGCTTGTTTGGAGGCAGGAGAGCCGTTAAAACTCAAGTCAGAAAAAGGTGATCGAACGTTCTCTGTCGCTTCCTCAACACCACATATTTGGAATGACGGATACAGATCGGCATGGCGTGTGATATTTTGTGGCAATAAACCCGGCGATCTGATAGATTCGCATCTTTTAGAACTGCTAAATCCCGGCCCGGCGGAAGGTTATGATTTTTCATGGGTGAAACCGGGCATAGCGCTATGGGATTGGAGAATAGACGGTGCCCAGTGGGGAGATTTTAAATACACTATGTCGTATCCCTCGTGGATAAAGATGGTGGATTTTGCGGCTGAGCAAGGTTTCCCATACTTGGTTTTGGACGCCAATTGGTATGGTCCGGAATTCAAACAGGAGTCTGACCCGGTAAACGGCGACAAAGCCAACGATGTGAAAAAACTAATCCAATACGGCAAACAGAAAGGTGTAGGTATATGGCTGTATCTAAACGATGTGGGTGGCAGTCACTATCCATTGGAAGAGACACTTAAGCAATATGGCGAATGGGAAGCCGCAGGTGTGAAATACGGCTTTATGACCGGCTCGCCTGAAGAAAAGAACATAAAGACCCGACACATCACCGAGACATGCGCAAAGCATAAGCTGTTGGTGGATTTTCATGATAATCCCGTGCATCCATACGGGCAGATGCGCACCTTCCCCAACGCAATTACAAGAGAATATTGCAAAGCCCAGTTAGACGGACATGAAATCTTCTACCCGAAAACATTTGTCACCTCGGTGTTCGTGAACATGATAGCCGGTCCGCTCGATATGAATAACGGCATGTTTGACCTCCGCAAAGGGAAAACAACCCGTGTGGACAACAATCAAGAGGTGCCGTCAACGGTAGTCTCGGAAGCTGCCCGCACATTGATTACATTTTCAGGCGCAACAGTCATCCCCGACATTCCCGAATATTATCGCAAATATCCGGCTCTTTTACGGTTCCTTTCGGCTCAAAAAATGCCTTGGGCTGAAAGCAAGACCTTGGATGGCAAGATAGGCGAATATATCGTCATGATGCGTCAAGCCGAAAGCGGAGAGTACCTGATAGGAGCAGCCACAAACGAGGAAGAAAGGACTTTACAAGTGCCCTTGCATTTCTTAGGTGACGGAACCTACAAGGCAGAAATAGTTGAGGACGGCGATAACGCCCACTATCTGACCAACAGGGAAACATTGAAGGTTTCTGAAAAGACAGTGACCCGCAACGACACATTGAATGTACGGCTCGCACCCGGAGGAGGCGCCTGTATCCGCATATTTTGATGCTTTCTTAGAACTTTGAATCGGTTCAATTTGGTTATTTGACTGGGGTGATGTATCTTTGCAAGGTTATTAAAGAAAATGCAGTCACTTCGACTTACCCACATATTTCTTATATCGTTGATCATACTTCTGTTTGCCGCAGGATGTAGCTCGACTCGGCATGTACCCAAAGGGGAATACATGCTTGATGACGTAACCATACAAGTGGAGGGCGACAAGGACATATCGAGCCAAGAACTTGTGAACTATCTACGGCAGACACCCAACCATGAAGTACTCGGATTCTGGAAACTCCAACTCGGCACATATAATCTCTCAGGCAACGACACATCCAAATGGTATAACCGATGGGTGCGACGCATGGGGCAACCTCCGGTGATATATCAACAGTCGCTCACTGACGCATCAGCCCGTCAGCTCGACCTTGCTCTAACCAACCGCGGTTATCTCGATGCGACAGTCGAGGTTGACACCGTGATGAAGCCAGATGAGAAGAAGATTGACGTCACCTATAGAATCGTGACCGGTAATCCTCACAAGATAACCTCCATAGCATACGATATTCCCGACACTGCCGTGGCTCGCATTATCATGGCGGACTCCCTGCTGTTTACCCTTAAACCGGGAGACAAATTTGACCGTGACAACCTTGATTCAGAACGTGCGATGATAACCCAGCGTTTACGCAATCAGGGATACTACGCTTTCAACAAGGAATATATCACCTTCTACGCCGACACCGCAGAAAATTCCAAAGATGTCAGCCTTACCATGACTGTACGTCCCCCCCGTAGAGCCATAGGTGACCGTATGCCTGTTGACTCACTCGCATCGCACAGCAAATATTTCATTAACCGGGTATTTTTTGTGACCGATTCCCGAGGAGGGACATCAATTTCCGACATCCGGGAAGAAGCCGTTGACACGATTCAATATAAAGATGTGACCATACTTTATGGTAAAGACCACTACCTCACACCCTCCTCACTTCAAGAGAAATGTTTCATAACTCCGGGTGAACTCTACAAATCATCTGAAGTTGACCGCACATACGAATCGTTAAGCCGTCTCGGTATACTTAAATCGATAAATATCGAACTCGTACCTGTAGGTATAATCGATGGCAACCAATGGCTTGACGCTTACATATTACTAAGCAGAAACAAAAAGCAGTCCATAACATTCGATGTCGAAGGTACCAATTCGGAGGGAGACCTCGGATTCGGACTCGGAGCCACCTACCAGCATCGAAACCTCGCAAAAGGCTCGCAGTTGCTTACCGCCCGTCTGCGTATGAACTATGAAAGTCTTTCTGGTAGTTTTAACGGACTTATTAATGACCGATACACTGAGTATGCCGGTGAAATCGGCATCACTTTCCCGAAATTTGAATTTCCGTTCGCATCACAGCGAGTAAAACAAAGGCTTAATGTATCCACCGAGTTTGCTGTTTCATTCAATTATCAGGAACGCCCGGAATACACCCGCATCATCGCCGGTGCGGCATGGAAATACAAATGGATAAACCGGGAAAACACCCGACGTCATAATTTTGATTTGCTTGACATCAACTATGTGTACCTGCCGGAACGAACTCTCGATTTCCTCGACCAGATCGCTCCCGATAACCCGCTCTTGCGTTACAGCTATGAGGATCACTTTATCATGAGCATGGCATACAGGTATTACTTCACAAACAAACGCATACCTTCCACTCTCCTGCGCAGATATACGCTTCAACCTACCATCTACACTATCAGAGCGTCTATAGAAACTGCGGGCAATCTCCTTTACCTGCTCTCATCCGTCTCCGGAGCGCAACGTCATGATGGCATGTATGAACTCTTCGGCATAAAATACTCGCAATATGTAAAAGGTGAGATAGATTATGCCATAACCCGTAACTTTGACAGCCGTCACTCACTCGCATTCCATGTGGGCGGTGGACTTGGCGTTCCATACGGTAACTCATCGGTCATGCCGTTTGAAAAGAGATTTTATGCCGGAGGTGCGAACGGTGTGAGAGGATGGGGAGTACGCACACTCGGACCCGGTAGTTATAATTCAAAGAACTCTGTCACCGACTTTATAAATCAATGTGGTGACATACGTCTCGACCTGAGCCTTGAATACCGAGCCAAACTGTTCTGGGTGCTCGAAGGGGGTGCGTTTGTTGATGCAGGTAATATATGGACCATACATAATTACGAGAACCAACCCGGAGGTATGTTCCGGTTTGACTCATTTTGGAAACAGATAGCCATGGCTTACGGTGTGGGATTACGATTTGACTTCACATACTTCCTTCTCCGACTCGATTTAGGTATGAAAGCCTACAATCCCGCACGTGATCAGGAAAGATGGCCCATAATACATCCCGACTGGCATCGTGACGCCACATTCCATTTTGCGGTTGGCTATCCGTTCTGACAGTTTTACTATTCATAATCTCCTTATCATTAAAAAGCAAAATAATAATGAAACATATTGTAATATTCGACCTTGACGGCACATTGCTAAACACTATAGACGACCTCGGAGCAGCGACCAATTTCGCTCTTAGGGAATGTAGCTATCCTGAGCACAATCTTGCCTCCTACCCTATGTTTGTGGGTAACGGTGTGTCCCGTCTTATAGAACGAGCTTTGCCTGAGGATGAGCGCAACCCTGAAAATGTGCTGCGTCTGAGGGAAAAATTCACTGAGTATTACGATGTGCATTGCGCCGATCTGACTCAACCATATCCCGGAATAAAAGAGATGCTACACACTCTTCAGGAAATGGGGGTAAGAATGGCAGTGGCATCCAACAAATATCAGGAAGCCGTGGAAAAGCTGATAAACAATTTCTTCCCAGAGATAGAATGGAGCGCCATAGAGGGACAGAAAGAGGGAGTGCCTGTGAAACCTGACCCCTCTATCGTTTTCGAAATACTGGCGAAATCGCCTGCCCGGAAATCAAAAGTCCTATATGTAGGTGATTCCGGTGTAGACATGGAAACCGCACGTCGGGCTTGTGTTGACTCCGCAGGTGTGACATGGGGCTTCCGACCGGTAAAAGAGCTGCGGGATTATCATGCCGATAATATCGTCAATTCTCCGGAAGAGATAATCACTATTGTCAAACGCCCCGGCTTGGAGCTTGACAGTTGACCAAAAATTTAACCTTAAATATAATCATTAATATTCTCAGACCAATCAAAACGAACCGACCTCGACATGAAACATATTTTGAAAAAGCTATTATCAGGTCTATGTCTTATCTCTGTCTCAATGCCTGCTTTTGGCAATGAACTTGTAGACAGTCTGTATCTGGAACTGGAACACGCTTCCACTCCGGAAGATTCCATCGTGGTGATGGGTAATCTTTTCGATGTGCTTCCACGTTTCAATGCCACACAGATGGGATGGAAATTATATGAAGTTGCCGAACGCACCCAAAAAGACATTATAGCTCTTGAAATGATACGGTCGCTTGCCAACCGAAGTGTGCGCAACGACAGCATATTGTGCGATCTTTATGACAGGGCGCTCAAGTATCCTGAGTCGCCCGAACGCACCGAGACTCTGATATTCATTAATCTCCACCGCAACGTCTATCACGCATATTACGCTTCCGAAAAAGAGCGTGACAAACTGCTTCGTGAATCCCTCGAAAAGGTAACCACAAATTACCCTGAGGATCTCGGCGAGCAGATTACTCTATTACATTATATATGTATGATGCTCGGGCAGTCATCCGTGGGCGATCTTCTATCATCATACCTTGACCAGCTTGGGAAACTCATTGAAAAGCTTCCTGAAAATGCGTTTTCGATCCGTAATGCGTTCAACGTATTCGCAGCAACTTCCTACATCCAAAACGGCGAACCGCAGAAAGCCGTCAAAACCGACCTCGAACTGCTTGAGGATATTAAGGGTCTTGAAAAATATTATGCGGAACGAGGTAGGAAGTACCGTAATTATAACGGAAGCAAATATGTGATCTACAACCGCCTTCTTTCATCTTTTGCCATACTTCCGGATGTGGATGTGGACAAGTATTACGGTCTTGCCATGAAATATAAAGACCTTGACGGAGCAGCGATGTCAAATTATAAGAGTTCAAGGACTCCTGACATATATTACGCATTGTATAAAAAGGATTACGCTAAAGCCCTTGACCTGCTGAAAAACCATATCGACGCATACGAAAGCGTTGATAAAAAACGCATTTTGACAAAGTACATGATCGAATGTGCGGAGAAGGTCAATGACAAAGAGACACTACTAAAAGCATCCAGAGATTACAATCAGATGCTTGAAGAGTATCTTGCAGAGCGCAGTGTGGAGAAATATCGTGAACTTCAAGTGATATATGACCTTCAAGAGATAAAAAACCACAATGCCGAGCTTGCCAAAGAAAAACGGCAGACAGAGGAGAAATGGCAACGGATATTCATAATAATATCGAGCATCGCTCTGTTCATACTTATAATCTCTGTCATATTTCTATTTATACTCTATAGGAAAAACCGTGAGCTGGCACAAAATAGAGCTGCGGCAAACAAAGCTCTCACCACTGAGAGCGAAAACCTGAGAAGATCCCGCTCCGAACTTATGAGGGCAAGAGATCAGGCTCAAAAAGCCAACACTCTTAAAACCGACTTCATTAAAAATATGAGTCATGAAGTCACTGTCCCCTTGCAAGCCATAAATGAATACTGCAAGCTGTTGGTTGACTGTTCAGATACCACAAATAAAAAATATCTGGAGCATTTTGCCAACCTCGTGTATCTTAATAGTGAATTGCTAACCACAATTGTCAACGATGTGTTGCGCTTGTCAGAGATTGAAAGCTCATCTATGCCTATCCACCGACATGTGGTACATCTTAATTCAATATGTCAGACAGCCATCGACAGTATGCGTCACCATCTGAAACCCGGTGTGGAGATCAAGTTCACCCCGCAGACACCTGATGTCGATATTTTCACCGACCCGCAGCGTATACAGCAGATATTGCTTAATCTTCTCACAAATGCGGCAAAATTCACTGACAAAGGTGTCATTACACTGGATTATAAGCTTGATGACAATCAGACTGACGTTATATTCTCCGTCTCTGACACAGGTATAGGCATTAAGCCGGAGAACAAGGAGAAGATATTCGAACGATTCGTAAAGCTAAACGGCGACACACAGGGAGCCGGATTGGGATTGACAATATCACGACTGATAGCCAGACTGTTAGGTGGAGATGTCACTCTTGACACGACTTATACCAATGGCGCACGCTTTAATCTCAGATTACCGAAGAAATAGCATCAGCGCCATCGGGAGTAATCCGTAGATGTTTTATCATCATGATCCATCAGGGCTAATTACAGCATAATCGATTGCGATTTGAGGTTTTTTTTGTACTTTTGTAGTCTCAATGGCAGAAGTTAAAAAACATAGCAGATTCCAGACAGAACTTGACCCGGCGATGGTTGACCGGATCAAGCAACTTGTACTTGCTTCTCAGGAAATAGTGATAACATGTCACGTAAGTCCCGACGGTGATGCGTTAGGCTCTTCATGTGCGCTGTGCATGGTATTAAAATCACTCGGGAAGAAAGCCAATGTTGTCACAGCCGACTGCCCGCCCAAGTCATTGTACTTCCTTCCGGGAGTGCGTGACATAGTGGCAGCTACTCGTCATACCGACAGAGCACATGAGCTGCTTGGAGCCGCTGACCTTATATTTTGCCTTGACTACAATGACCCGAAACGCATTGACCGCCTGAGCGATGCTTTCATGCGTTCGAAAGCTCGCCGTGTGATGATGGATCATCACTTGGATCCTTGTCTCGAAGCTGATGTGGCTATCTCAAAATCCGAGATATCATCTACCTCTGCCCTGCTCTACTTGTTTTTATGGCAAGCGGGATGGACTCGCTACCTCAACCGCAGCTCTGCGGCTTGTATATATACGGGAATGATGACCGATACCGGGAACTTCTCATATAATTCTAACGACCCGGATCTGTATCTCATCATCCATGACCTCCTGCGCAAAGGTATTGACAAGGATAACCTTTATAAGCTTGTCATGAACACCTCAACCGAGACCCGGCTACGCATCATGGGTTACGGGCAATACAAAATGCAGTATATTCCTGACCACAAGGTGGCAATCATACTCCTTAACGAGGACGAACTAAGAGAGTTTGACTACACTAAGGGTGATACGGAGGGACTGGTCAACACACCGTTAGCAATTCCCGAAATCACATATTCCGTGTTCATGCGTCAGGATTCCAATGACTGTGTTAAAGTTTCAATGCGCAGCAAGGAATCATTCCCCGTCAATAAAATCTGCGAGGAACATTTCAACGGTGGCGGTCATATAAATGCCGCCGGAGGTGAATTTCACGGACCTATCAGTGATGCCCTGCAATTGTTATTGGAAATAATTCCCACTTACGATAAATATCTCTAAACATATTTTTGATCTTTTAAATTTATATGAAACGTTTTATAATCCCGATATTATCCATCATCGCATTAGCATTTTCATCATGCAGCGACTCAAAAAGCTATGCCGAACTGCTGTCGGATGAAACAAAGGCTGTAAACGACTTCCTTTCGCAGCATAGGGTAATAGATGAAATTCCCACAGAGAACACTGTATTTGAAACAGGTGAAGATGCACCCTATTACCGGTTGGATCCCGAAGGTAATGTATATATGCAGGTGCTTTCAGTCGGCGATGGTGAAAAAGTGGAGGATGACGCACGTGTGTACTTCCGCTACACCCGTTACAATATGTTCTATTATGTAGTCGGTGCAGATAACACACTTATAGGTGCTGGAAACGCTGATGACATGACAGCTGCTCCGACATTTTTCATATACGGCAACCAGACTATTCAGGAATCCACACAGTACGGTGAAGGGATACAGATGCCGCTGAAATATCTCGGATACAATTGTCGTGTAAACATAGTGATTAAATCACAAGAGGGTCCCTCTGCCGACATAGCATACGTCGTACCCTACCTATATACAATCTCCTATTACAAGTCAATGATCTAATAAACGAATATAAGCAACCATGTCGCTCATCAAGTCTATATCAGGTATCCGTGGCACCATAGGCGGTGCACCCGGCGAAGGTCTCTCACCTCTCGATATTGTAAAGTTCACAGCGGCTTACGCCACATTTATCTCACGCACTACCACCCGCGACTCTCGCACAATAGTAGTCGGACGTGACGCCCGCCTAAGTGGAACAATGGTAAATGATATCGTTGTCGGGACTCTGACAGCAATGGGATTTGATGTCGTGAACATAGGACTTGCATCCACACCTACCACGGAGATTGCTGTTGTAGGCGAAAAAGCTTGCGGTGGTATCATACTTACAGCGAGCCATAACCCCAAACAATGGAATGCGCTCAAACTGCAGAATGAAGATGGCGAATTCCTTAACGACGCACAAGGTAAGGAAGTGCTTCGCATAGCCGCCGCAGATGAATATGAGTTTGCGAGTGTGGATGATCTCGGACATGAATATGCCAATACCACATACAACCGCCGTCACATCGAACAAGTCTTGGCGCTTGACCTCGTAGATGTCGAGGCTATCAAGAAAGCTAACTTTACCGTTGCGGTTGATGCCGTAAATTCAGTGGGTGGAATCGTGATTCCGCAACTCCTTAAAGCACTTGGTGTAAAAAATATCATAGAGCTTAACTGCGAGGCTACAGGTAAATTCGCACATACTCCTGAGCCTATCCCGCAGAACCTCACACAAATATCTGAGTTGATGTCTGACGGAAAGGCTGATGTAGGATTCGTTGTCGATCCCGATGTTGACCGTCTTGCCATCGTGATGGAAAACGGCGAGATGTTTGTGGAGGAATACACATTGGTATCTATTGCCGACTATGTGCTTAGCCGCACACCCGGTTCGACAGTCTCCAATCTCAGCTCATCCCGTGCATTGCGTGATGTCACCCGTCGCCATGGCTGCGAATACAACGCTGCCGCTGTGGGTGAAGTAAATGTCACCACAAAAATGAAAGAGACAGGCGCAGTGATAGGTGGTGAAGGCAATGGCGGTGTGATATACCCCGCATCACATTACGGACGTGACGCATTGGTTGGCGTGGCTCTTTTCCTCACACTGCTTGCGAAGAGTGGCAAAAAGGTGAGCGAGCTTAAAAAGACATACCCTGCTTATGAAATCGCCAAGAATAAGATGGAACTCACACCTGAAATCAATGTCGATGCTATCCTCTCTGCAGTGAAGGAGAGATTCGCAGGCGAACAGATTACTGATATAGATGGTGTGAAAATTGATTTCGAGAACTCTTGGGTACATCTGCGCAAATCAAATACCGAGCCAATCATCCGCATCTATAGCGAGGCTGCCACCATGGAGGAAGCAGACGCTCTCGCTCAGAAAATCAAAGATGTGATAGCTGAATTGATTTAAGGCTCACTCTTTTCTTCGGGAATCGAATCGGGAAGGACTGTCACACGAGAGTCCTTATCGACCATGCGTCGCACGTTGACTATATCTTCATTTCGCATACGCATACACCCGTGACTACGCCGTCCCGGGACTGAATATGGCGAATTAGTGCCATGTATACCTATGCCGTAAAACGGCGGGGTGTATAGTGCGATGAAAAACGGTCCGTAACACTTATCCTGTGTGTCCTTATATGTCCAGTCAGTGGAATTATATACTCCATATATTTTAAATGTACCTTCAGGTGTACGCCAATCGTCCTTCCCCGACTTCTGCCCTTTCTCCCGTGAAGCACATACCCGGTAACGTGCCAAAGTGTCACCAAACACATTGATGACATAAAGACGAGTGTGCGGTTTATCAACCACGACACCCTTAGGTATTCTCATACGTCCGGGGACGGAAGAAATATCAGAGGTGATTTCATCCCAACCTTCAGGCTCCGGCAATACAGGTTCGGAAGTTGACGGATATGCCTTAAGCATCTCCACCACCTGTTGTGGAAATTCAATGTCGGAATTTTGAGCCAATAATGGGGCTGAAACCAACAGGAGATATGTGAGTAGCATTTTTTTCACTATACAAAGTTAACAAATTCATATATCAGTTGAACAAAATTGAAAAAAAATAGTTACCTTTGCACGCAATAAATTTAGTCCTTATGTCATTTATTGCTGATAGAGTAAAAATGGACGGACTCACATTTGATGACGTCCTCCTTATTCCGGCTTATTCGGAAGTGTTACCCCGCGAAGTTAACCTTACCACTCGTTTCTCACGTAACATCACGCTGAACGTGCCCTTAGTGTCTGCCGCTATGGACACCGTGACTGAAGCAGCTCTCGCCATTGCCATAGCTCGCGAGGGAGGTATAGGTGTGATCCATAAAAACATGTCGATTGCCGAGCAAGCTCGTCAGGTCCACGCCGTAAAACGTGCTGAAAACGGTATGATTTACGACCCCGTGACAATAAAACGAGGCAGCACAGTGGCTGATGCGCTCAATATGATGAAAGAATATCATATTGGCGGTATTCCTGTGGTAGACGATGACCGCAAGCTCGTAGGTATTGTGACCAACCGTGACCTCCGTTTCGAACGCGACCTCTCACGTGTGATCGATGATGTCATGACTCATGAAGGTTTGGTGACCACCGCTCAATCTACCGACCTCGAAGAGGCTGCCAAGATACTTCAGGAACATAAAATCGAAAAACTCCCTGTGGTTGACCATGAAAACCGTCTGGTAGGATTGGTGACTTACAAGGATATAACCAAAGCTAAAGACAAACCTTTTGCCTGCAAAGATAAACTCGGACGACTTCGTGTTGCAGCCGGCGTAGGTGTCACAGCCGATTCAATGGATCGTGTTGACGCATTGGTGGAAGCCGGCGTTGACGCTATTGTCATCGACACCGCTCACGGACACTCTAAGGGTGTTGTAGGTGTGCTTAAAGCTGTCAAGGAAAAATATCCGCATATTGATGTGGTTGTAGGCAACATCGCCACAGGTGAAGCAGCCAAATATCTTGTAAAAAATGGAGCTGACGGTGTGAAAGTCGGCATCGGTCCGGGTTCAATCTGTACTACCCGAATAATTGCAGGTGTTGGTGTTCCCCAGCTTAGCGCAGTCTATGATGTAGCCAAAGCTCTTAAGGGCACAGGTGTTCCCTTGATTGCTGACGGTGGTATCCGTTACTCAGGAGACATAGTTAAGGCTCTCGCAGCCGGCGCTTACAGCGTCATGCTTGGCGGTATGCTCGCAGGCGTTGAGGAATCACCCGGCGACACTATCATTTATAACGGTCGTAAGTACAAATCATATCGTGGCATGGGTTCACTTGAAGCCATGGAGAAAGGTTCAAAAGACCGCTACTTCCAAGCAAACGAAACCGATGCGAAGAAACTTGTGCCGGAAGGTATCGCTGCCCGTGTTCCTTACAAAGGACTTCTTTATGAAGTGGTATACCAGATGCTTGGCGGCTTACGTGCCGGTATGGGATACTGTGGAGCGCCTGACATCGAACATCTCCATGAGGCAAAATTCACTCGTATCACAAACGCAGGTGTGGCTGAAAGCCATCCGCACGACGTGGCAATCACAAGTGAAGCTCCTAACTACAGCGCATCAAGCCGATAATCTCCATAGATTATTGATTATTATGACAATCATTATCGCTGTCATCACAAACGAAGAAATGTATTAGAGGGTGTTTAATAATGAATGTTAATATTCGGGAGCCGATTTAGCAGCAT
>ERZ777011.749-NODE-749-length-45242-cov-18.530086_pt1 | contig 45242 bp, 35 predicted proteins | sample MGYA00374964_ERZ777011 | MGnify/ENA primary metagenome ERZ777011 (study PRJEB29310, sample SAMD00008975) | mouse gut metagenome | study: EMG produced TPA metagenomics assembly of the Metagenome analysis of fecal microbiota from mouse which was promoted...
ACTATCTCTAACGAAGAGATTGTGATAATTCGTTTGTAGAATGTTAATTTTGGAGATTGCGGGACTGCCGGGTATGTTGGGCTGTGAGAATGTGTTGTGTCTTGTCGGCCTTACTGGATTTAGGATATTATATGATAGAAAAACGGCGCTGTGTCGGATGACACAGCGCCGTTGATTGATGTCTTGATCAGTGGTTAGGCGAGGAAGCCGAGGAGTACACCTGCGGCTACAGCCGAACCGATTACGCCGGCTACGTTGGGACCCATGGCGTGCATGAGCAGGTAGTTCGACGGGTCGTATTCCAGACCGAGGTTGTTGGAGATACGGGAAGACATGGGCACTGCCGATACTCCGGCATTGCCGATGAGCGGGTTGAGTTTCTTCTTGGCCGGAAGGATGAGGTTGAACAGCTTCACGAAAAGCACACCCGATGCAGAGGCGATGATGAATGCCATGAATCCGAGGGCGAAGATGAAGATGGTCTCTTTTGTCAGGAATGTCGATGCCTGTGTTGATGCGCCGACTGTCATTCCGAGAAGGATTGTCACTATGTCGGTCAATGCGTTTGATGCGGTTTTGGCCAAACGGTTGGTTACACCGCATTCACGCAGAAGGTTTCCGAAGAAGAGCATTCCGAGCAGGGGAAGGCCAGAGGGCACCACGAAGCATGTCAGAAGCATCCCTATGATGGGGAAGAGAATCTTTTCGCTCTGAGCCACGGCACGCGCCGGCTTCATCTTGATGAGGCGCTCGTTTTTGGTTGTGAGCAGACGCATTATTGGCGGCTGTATCACCGGCACGAGAGCCATGTAGGAGTAGGCTGACACGGCTATGGCTCCCATCAGGTTGGGGGCGAGCTTCGACGAAAGGAAGATGGCGGTGGGGCCGTCGGCACCTCCGATAATGGCTGTTGCACCGGCCTGGTCGGGCATGAAGCCGAGGGCGAGTGCCACTATGTAGGCGCCGAAGATGCCGAACTGCGCGGCTGCGCCCACGAGCATCAGTTTCGGGTTGGCAATCAGGGCTGTAAAGTCTGTCATGGCTCCAATGCCGAGGAAAATCAGCGGAGGATACCATCCGGCGCTTACGCCGTTATAGAGGATGTTCAGCACCGAGCCTTCTTCGTAAATGCCAACTTCGAGGCCGGCGGCGGTGTTGAAAGGCACGTTACCGATCAGGATACCGAATCCGATCGGCACAAGCAGCATCGGCTCGAAATCTTTTTTGATAGCGAGCCAGATGAAGAAGAGACCTACGGCGAGCATCACAAGATGCTGCCAGGTGGCGTTGTAGAAACCTGTCAGTTGCCAGAACTGAGTGAGGTTTTCAAGCAGGAATGTTCCGAATTCTCCCATGGTTCAGGGCTTCTTTAAGCGATTGTGACTAACACTGCGCCTTCAAGAACAGAGTCGCCCTTTGCCACGCTGATTGCTGAAACTTTTCCGTCGACACCTGCTTTAATGGCGTTTTCCATTTTCATGGCTTCGAGGGTCACTACGGTGTCGGCTGCTTTTACTTCCTGGCCTACGGTTACGTTGATGTCGAGCACAACGCCGGGGAGGGGGGCCTTCACGGGGGTGCCGCCTGCGGCTGCCTTGGCTGCGGGTTTGGCGATGACTTTCTCGCCGGTTGCCGTGCGGGGTGCTGCTGCGGGTTTGGGGGTTGCCACTTTGATTGCCGGGGTGTCTTTTTTCTCAAGCTCTACCTTATAGGGGGTGCCGTTGACCTGTACCTCGGCAATGCCGTTTTCGATGTCGCCGATGCCTACTTTGTAGAGGTTACCGTTGATTTTATATTTATATTCTTTCATTGTTTGGATTTTTCAAATTGTTGAATGTATCAAACTTGCCTTTCAACTGTTATTTGCGGGGCATCTGACGCAGTGTGTAGATGTGTGAGCTCCAGGGAGAGTAGGGCTTGCGCATCTTCTGGAAGGTCAGGATGGTGCTTTCGAGGTCGTGGGCGTTGAGATGCTCGTTGAGGGCTGCTGCTATTGCGGCTATGACTTCGCCGGAGTCGCCTTCAGGCTTGTCGGCACGGCGCACTTCGGCGGGGTTGATGCCGTGGGCAGCGAGTTTCTTGTTTTGCGAGCGTTTGGCTCCGATGCGGCTGATGATGTAGAAACATGTGCTCAGCAGCAGCAGTGCCAGGAATACGATGCCCATGGCCGAAACTGTCATTCCGAAGCCGTTGGCATCGACACGGGCGAATGTGTCGACTTTTTTGTTGGTGTCGCGGATTACGTTGTTGCTTGAGGGGGTTATTATGCTCCCTTCGTTGCCCGAGCGCACTTCCCAGTCGAGTGCCGATGTGCCTTCTCCGTCGACTTTGCGGGCGAAGGTGCTGTTGTAGGGCATGGGTGGCACGGTGATTGAGTCAATCAGGGTGCGCCCGTCGGCATCATAAACGCCTATCCAGTTGGGTTCTTCTGGGTTTAGCACGAAGTTCATGTGGAATGTGCCACGGGAGGGTTTCCCGTCGGCCCAGAACACGATGTGTTGCCGTTTGGGTATGCGTGTGTTGACATCGCCCAGGGGCACGGGGTATTTCGTGGGGTTGGCGGGGTCGTTTGTGATGAATACGCTTGAGATTTCAAGCGGCGCGAAGTTTGAGTTGAACAGTTCGATCCATGCTGAACGCTGGCCGTAATCGTCAACGAAATTATCTTCGTTAACCACCATCACTTCGTTGAGGCGCAGCCCTTTGCGCGCTTGCGCAAAGGATGCCACGCTGCAACATGCGATGAGGGCAACGAGAAGAATGTGCTTCTTTCTCATATCTGTGGTTAGTTCATTCCTTGAGGGTTATACAATCTCATAGAGTATGTTAAATTCAAGCACACTCTTACAGGGGAATGTTGCCGTGTTTTTTGGCAGGATTGGTCACTCGTTTGGTGGCCAGCTGCTTGAGGGCACGGATGATGCGGAAGCGGGTGTTGCGTGGTTCGATTACGTCGTCGATGTAGCCGAATTTAGCCGCGTTGTAGGGGTTGCAGAAGAGTTTGTTGTATTCCGCTTCCTTCTCGGCGAGCACCTTTTTGGGATCTTCCGATGCTTTCGCTTCTTTGGCATATAGCACTTCAACTGCACCTGCGCCACCCATTACAGCGATTTCAGCTGTGGGCCATGCGTAGTTCATGTCGCCGCGCAACTGTTTGCAGCTCATCACGATGTGGCTGCCGCCGTAGCTTTTGCGGAGTGTCACTGTCACTTTGGGCACTGTTGCCTCGCCGTAGGCGTAGAGCAGCTTGGCACCGTGGAGGATTACGCCGTTGTATTCCTGCCCAGTGCCGGGGAGGAAGCCCGGAACATCGACGAGCGACACCAGAGGGATGTTGAAGGCATCGCAGAAACGCACGAACCGTGCAGCTTTGCGCGAAGCATTGCTGTCGAGCACACCGGCAAGGAATTTGGGCTGGTTGGCCACAACGCCTACAGACTTGCCGTTGAAACGTGCGAAGCCGATGATGATGTTTTTGGCATAATCGCGCTGGATTTCGAGGAATTCACCGTTGTCGACGATGGCTCCGATTACCTCATACATGTCGTAGGGGCGGTTGGGGCTGTCGGGGATTATGTCGTTTAGTGAATCTTCCACGCGGTCGATGGGGTCGTCGCACTCTACCATGGGAGCATCCTCCAGATTGTTCTGTGGAATGTAGCTCATGAGTTTGCGCACAATCTTGATTGCGTCTTCGCCGTCTTCGGCTGCGAAGTGGCATACACCGCTCTTCTGCGAGTGAACCATGGCGCCACCGAGGTCTTCCTGGCTTACATCTTCGCCGGTTACGGTCTTTACCACTTTCGGCCCAGTGAGGAACATGTAGCTGATTCCTTTGGCCATGATGGTGAAGTCGGTGAGTGCGGGAGAATATACAGCACCTCCGGCGCAGGGGCCGAGGATTGCAGAAATCTGGGGTATTACGCCTGATGCGAGGATGTTGCGCTGGAAGATTTCAGCATAACCGGCCAAAGCGTTGATTCCTTCCTGGATTCGTGCGCCTCCCGAGTCGTTGAGTCCGATTACGGGTGCGCCCATCTTCATGGCCATATCCATTATCTTGCATATTTTCAATGCCATGGTTTCCGACAGGGATCCGCCGAAGACTGTGAAGTCCTGCGCGAATACATAGACCAGGCGCCCTTCGATTGTGCCGTAACCGGTGACTACGCCGTCGCCGAGATATGATTTTTTCTCCTGTCCGAAGTTATGGCAACGATGGGTTACGAACATGTCGAGTTCTTCGAATGAACCTTCGTCTAACAGCTGGTCGATGCGCTCGCGGGCGGTGTATTTCCCGCGCTCATGCTGTTTTTCGATGGCTTTCTCGCCGCCGCCAATGCGTGCCTGCTGTCGTTTATCAATCAGCTCCTGTATTTTTTCAAGTTGGCTGCTCATTGTCTGTTATTTTGTGGTTTGTTGTTGCTTGATTATTTGTTGGGGTCTTCGCAAAGCTCAACGAGAGTGCCTACGGTTGATTTTGGGTGTAGGAAGGCGATGTTGAGCCCTTCGGCGCCTTTGCGGGGAGCTTTGTCGATTAGGCGGCAGCCTTTTCCTTCGGCTTCAGCCAAAGCGTTGGCAACACCGTCGGCAATGGCGAAAGCAACATGCTGGATGCCACCGCGGCCACCGTTGTTGGCGATGAATTTCGAGATGGCACTATCTTCAGAAGTGCCTTCGAGAAGCTCGATTTTGGTCTGCCCGACTTTAAAGAACGCGGTTTTAACTTTTTGGTCTGCCACTTCTTCAACAGCGAAACATTTCAGGCCGAGAATGTTTTCATAAAACGGGATTGCTTCTTCGAGCGAGGGCACTGCTATGCCAATGTGTTCGATATGGGAAATTTCCATAACAGTTGTTGGTTTTTATTAAGGTTACTATTACTTTTCTGAACAATTATCACTCGCAGTTTGAACTTTACACATGCCGGGATTGACACGGAAGAGCCTACCTGCAGGTTTACGCAACAAATTTAGCAAAATAAAATCAATTGGCTCAAAATTTCGGGCTTTAACTTTTGCAGTGGTTTGAAAAAGGGGGGATGAGAAGTGGGCGGGGCGGGGAGGAGTGTTCCAATATTGTCACTTGAAGATTTGTGCAACTGACAAAAATGGCAGTTGATGGCGAGGCGCCGCACCGTTTTGGCTTATATGTGGCAGGCAGCAACCTTTTTGGCACAACATTTGTTTTCTTTATGATTGCGGAAGGCCGACGGATGGCTTGCCTTGATGGCTTGATTGCTATTCCTGCCTTTCAGATTTAACAGAAAAAGAAACTAATAAATAAAAACTTACTACTATTATGGGAAAGATTATCGGTATCGACCTGGGAACCACTAATTCCTGCGTCGCTGTTCTTGAAGGTAAAGACCCTGTTGTGATTCCTAACAGCGAAGGTCGTAACACCACCCCGTCGGTGGTTGCATTCGTTGACGGCGGCGAGCGTAAGGTGGGGGATCCTGCAAAACGTCAGGCTATAACCAACCCGGGCCGCACGATATATTCAATAAAGCGTTTCATGGGTGAGACCTACGACCAGGTGAAAAAAGAGATTGATCGTGTGCCTTATAAGGTTGTGCGTGCCGACAACAACACTCCGCGTGTCGACATCGACGGCCGTCTATATACGCCTCAGGAAATCTCAGCCATGATTCTTCAGAAAATGAAAAAAACGGCAGAGGATTACCTCGGCCAGGAGGTGAAAGAGGCTGTTATCACCGTGCCTGCATATTTCAATGACTCGCAGCGCCAGGCCACCAAAGAAGCCGGTGAAATAGCCGGTCTGACAGTGCGCCGAATCGTGAACGAGCCAACTGCAGCAGCGCTGGCATATGGACTCGACAAGAGCAATAAAGACCAGAAAATTGCCGTGTTCGACCTTGGTGGCGGCACATTCGATATTTCTATCCTTGAGCTTGGCGACGGTGTGTTTGAAGTAAAATCGACCAACGGTGACACTCACCTGGGTGGTGATGATTTCGACCATGTGATTATCGACTGGCTGGCCGACGAGTTCCTCAAAGACGAAGGTGTTGACCTGCGTCAGGATCCGATGGCTCTTCAGCGTTTGAAAGAGGCTGCAGAAAAGGCCAAGATTGAATTGTCGTCGACAACTTCGACAGAAATAAATCTGCCGTATATCATGCCGGTCAACGGTGTGCCCAAGCACTTGGTAAAGACTCTGACCCGTGCCAAATTCGAGCAGCTTGCCGACAAGCTCATCAATGCTACAATAGCGCCTTGCGAACAGGCTCTGAAAGATGCCGGACTTACGGCAAAGGATATCGATGAGGTTATTCTCGTTGGTGGTTCTACCCGTATCCCGGCAATCCAGCAGATTGTTGAGAAGTTCTTCGGCAAAGCCCCCTCGAAGGGTGTTAACCCCGATGAGGTTGTAGCCGTTGGCGCTGCCATCCAGGGTGGTGTGCTTGCAGGTGATGTGAAAGATGTGCTTCTGCTCGATGTTGTGCCTCTGTCGGTAGGTATCGAAACCCTCGGCGGTGTTATGACCAAGCTGATTGAAGCCAACACCACTATCCCGACCCGTAAGAGCGAGACTTTCTCTACGGCAGCCGACAACCAGCCTTCGGTTGAAATCCATGTGCTTCAGGGCGAGCGCCCCATGGCCAAGGATGACAAGACCCTCGGCAAGTTCCACCTCGACGGTATTGCACCCGCTCCGCGTGGCATTCCCCAGATTGAGGTTACATTCGAGATTGACGCCAACGGTATCCTGAATGTATCGGCCAAGGATAAAGCTACCGGTAAGGAACAGAGCATCCGCATCGAGGCCTCTTCGGGTCTGACCGATGCTGAAATCCAGCGTATGAAAGATGAGGCCACAGCCAATGCGGCCGCCGATGCCAAGGAGAAGGAGCGTATCGACAAACTCAACCAGGCCGATGCCATCATCTTCCAGACCGAGAAACAGCTTTCAGAACTCGGCGATAAGATTCCGGCCGACAAGAAGACTGCGATTGAAACTGCCGTTGCCAAGCTGAAAGAGGCTCACAAGAGCGCCGACCTCGCTGCCATCGATGCTGCCATCAAGGAAATCAACGACACCTTCGGTGCAGCCCAGCAGGATATCCTCAACGCCCAGGCTCAGGCCAATGCCGGTGCCCAGGGCGCCCAAGGCAATCCGTTCCAGGGCGGCCAGCCCGGAGCCAATACCGGTAGCCAGGGTGGCGACGACCATGTGACCGATGTGGATTTTGAGGAAGTGAAGTAATCTGAGATACGGATATGGACGAAAAAAATATTGTGATAGAAGCTATCCGGAAGGCCGGAGAACCGGTTAATGCCTCGAAAGTGGCAGAAACCACCGGTCTTGACAAAAAGGTTGTCGACAAGGTTTTTGCGCAGCTGAAAAAGGATGGCACGATAGTCTCGCCTGTGCGTTGCAAATACACACTTGCCTGATTAGTTTGGACTGAAGGAATAAATTCGTAACTAAAAAAGTGCGGGATTGCGTCTGATGTGACGCGGTTCCGCACTTTTTTGTAACTTTGGCATCAGAACAGATATTCTAAAAGAATGGAAATAGTCAGAGAATTGAAAAATAGGGTGTTGGAGGGGGGAGATATAACGGCCGGGGAGGCCTATGAGCTTGCCGGACGACTTGATGACGTCAGGGGGGCTCTTTGGGAGGCTTCCGGTGAGATTACACGGAGGTTCTGCCGGCCGGTGTTTGATTCATGCTCGATAGTCAATGCGAGGTCAGGGAAATGTCCGGAGAATTGCAAATGGTGTGCCCAGTCTGCCCATCACAACACGGCTGTGGAAGTCTATCCGCTTATAAGCCGGGACGAATGTATGCGTGTGGCCGCTATCCATCGTGGGCAGGGTGTGCGCCGTTTCTCGCTTGTAACCAGCGGACGTGCGATGCGCGGTGCGGATCTTGACAGGGCTTGCGCATATTATGCTGAGTTGAATCGAGAAGGAGGTTTTTCACTGTGTGCTTCGATGGGGTTGCTTTCCCGCGATGATCTTCAGAAACTATATGACGCAGGGGTGCGCCGTTATCATTGCAATCTTGAGACCGCCCCGTCGTATTTCGTTGAAATGTGCACAACGCATACGGTAGAGGATAAGATAAAGACGCTGCTTGACGCAAAGGAAATCGGTTTTGAGGTTTGCAGCGGAGGTATTATCGGTATGGGGGAGACTATGGAACAGCGTGTGGAACTGGCATTGACACTGCGTCGTGTAGAGCCTGATTCTATTCCCATAAACATTCTTTGCCCGATTAAAGGGACTCCGTTGGAGAATGCGCGCGGGCTGACGGATAGCGAGGTGCTCGATACGTTGGCATTATTCCGGTTTATACACCCGCACACGACTTTGCGTTTTGCCGGGGGGCGTGCGTCGTTGAGCCGCGACACTCAGTTGCAGGCTATGAGAATCGGGATGAACGGCGGGATAGTGGGGGACCTTCTGACCACATTGGGCTCGACTGTGGATGATGATAAACAGCTTATCATGGAGGCGGGTTATGAGTTCTGACAAGAAACAGGGGCTTGGCTTGTATGACAATGAACGCTACCGTGGGCATCTGTCACTTTGTGAAATCGACCTGCCGGGGCAGCGGGCTATTGCTGAGGCGTCGGTGGGTGTGGTCGGTGCAGGAGGGCTTGGTTCGCCTGTGGTGCTTTACCTGGCGGCGGCTGGGGTGGGGCGCATCACTGTTGTTGACGACGATTGTGTGGAGCTGAGTAATCTGCAGCGTCAGATTATGCATGGAACACCAGATATCGGTCTGAAAAAGGTGGAATCGGCCCGCAAGGCCGTCATGCGTATCAATCCTGAAGTTGAGATAGTGGCGGTGGATTCCAGGCTCAGCTATGACAATGGAGAGGTTTTGCTGGGTGGATGTGACGTGGTGGCAGATTGTACCGACAGTTTTACCTCCAGGTTGATGGTGAGCCGGATATGTGCCCGATTGGGGAAGCCGATGTGTTTCGGCTCTGTGGGGAGGTTTTCGGGCCAGCTTTTCACGCAGATGCCCGGCTCTGCATGTTTTGCCGACATTTTCGGTGAAACGCCCTATGAGGAGACGGATTGCTCATGCTCGGCGACAGGTGTGCTCAACACGATGGTGGGAGTAGTAGGGAGTTTACAGGCTACAGAGGTGTTGAAAATCATTGCCGGAACAGGCGATTTGCTGACAAACAGGCTTCTGATGATTGATGCACTTACGATGACTTTCCAGACGGTTGATGTCGGATGTGATTAATGGATGATTGGATGAACAGGATAATAACCGACAGATATGATTCTCCTTGCGGAGAGCTGTTGCTCGGTTCATATGGCGACAGGCTATGCCTGTGTGATTGGCAGGTCGAGCGGCATCGTAGTCATGTTGACGACAGGCTCAGGCGCATCTTGAAAGCCGGATTTGGACAGGGTGTGTCACCTGTAATCGAGATGGCGAAGGCGCAGCTTGACGGTTATTTTTCCGGTGAGAGGCGCTCGTTTGACGTGCCGTTGCTGTTTGTCGGTACCGAGTTCCAAAAACGGGTATGGAATGAACTGCTGACGATTCCCTATGGCACGACCATATCCTACGGGGATATGGCCGGGAATATCGGTATGTCGGCGGCTGTGCGTGCCGTTGCTAACGCCAACGGGGCAAATTCCCTGTCGGTTTTCGCCCCATGCCACAGGGTTATAGGAAGCAACGGTTCGTTGACAGGCTACGGGGGTGGATTGGCAGCCAAAAAATTCCTTCTGGAGCTTGAACAGAGTGTGGTGAATAAAGGAATATGAGAAATATTGCCGGGGAGCATTCCACATCGGCCAATGGCACGGGGTGTTCCTCCTTGGTTGATTTCATTGCTGTCTGAACTAAAGCCGGAATGAAGGAGTCACGATGCAAGGATATAATAGATGCGGTTGTGGCCGGTTGTGGCGACCTTCTTTGATATCGGATAGAATAGGTCTTGTAATGGGATTTAGGAGAATTGTGTGTTGGGTATAGAAAAACGTCGCCGGGAGTCAGTGGGGCTTCCGGCGACGTTGGTATAGGAAGGTGTTATTGTCAGTTGTGGTTATTTGGTGTGGGATTCGACCCAGCGGCGGGCGTTGATGAAGGCGTCAATCCAGGGGGTTACTTCGTCGCGGAGGCGGTTGGCGGGGTAGAATCCGCACTGCCAGGGGAAGATGGCACGCTCCAGATGGGGCATCATGGCCAAATGGCGGCCGTCGGCTGAGGTGAGGGCGGCTACTGCTCCGCGCGAACCGTTGGGGTTGGCGGGATAGGCTGCGTAGTTGTAGCGGGCCGCGATGTTGTAGTCTTTGAGGCTTCCGGGGAGCATGAAGCGGCCTTCGCCGTGGGCTACCCAAATGCCGAGTTTCATTCCGGCCATGGAGCCGAGCATCACGCTGTTGTTGGCGGGGATGGTGAGCCCTACGAACTGCGACTCGAATTTGTGGGAGATGTTATGCTCCATCTTCGGGCGGCGGTTGGCGGGAAGTTGCGTGTCGATGCCGCCGGGGTTGAGGAGCCCCAGTTCTATCATCAGCTGGCAACCGTTGCAGATGCCGAGGCTGAGGGTGTCGGGGCGGTTGTAGAAACGTCGGAGGGTTTCTTTGGCGGTCTCGTTCCAACGGAATCCGCTGGCCCATCCTTTGGCAGAACCGAGAACGTCGGAGTTTGAGAATCCTCCGCAGAACACTATCATGCTGATGTCATCGAGTTTCTCGCGGCCGCTCATCAGGTCGGTCATGTGCACGTCTTTTACGTCGAAACCTGCCAGATAAAGAGAGTAGGCCATTTCACGGTCGCCGTTAACCCCTTTTTCGCGGATGATGGCCGCACGGGGATGTTGTTTCCCACCGTCGTGGCGGTATGCGATGCCGCGCGATGCGAGAGTGCCGTTGAAAGATGCGGGGATGGCGTAGCGCAGAGGTTGTTTCTTGTAGTTCTCGAAGCGCATGGCGGCGCATTCGGCTCCGCTCTGTATGCGGTCGAGCAGGTAGGAGGGTTCAAACCATGCGTCGCGCAGGTGGTCTATGCCCATCAGACGCTCGTTGCCCATATGTTCGAGCATCAGCACGCGCTCCTGTGAGGGACGGCCGAGTATGAAGAACTTAACTCCGGCATCGGCGAGGGTTTTCTCTACAACGGGGCGTTTTGCATCGTCGACCTGGATTACGATTGCCGGATTTTCAGCGAAGAGGATTTTCACCAGGTCGGTTTCTCCAGCCTGAACGAAGCCTTCGGTGGTTATGTCGAGGCCTCCGTCGGCGTTGGCAAACACCATTTCCAGAAGGGTGGTTACGAGACCTCCGGCCGACACGTCGTGCATGGCCAGCAGGCGGCGGTTTTTCACGAGGCTCTGCACTGCAGCGAATGCACGTTTGAAGTAACCGGCATCTTTCACAGTGGGGGCATCGGAACCGATGGTGTTGAGGGTCTGGGCGAAAGCCGAACCTCCGAGCCGCAGGGTGTCGGCAGAGAAATCGATATAATAGAGTTCGGAGTTTTTGCGTTTCTGCAGCACAGGGCTAACGGTGTGGCGCACGTCGGCGGTCTCTCCGGCGGCGGAAATAATCACAGTGCCGGGAGCATAAACCTTTTCGTTGCCATATTTCTGTGTCATCGACAGAGAGTCTTTGCCGGTGGGGATATTGATGCCAAGGGCACAGGCAAAGTCGCTGCATGCCTCCACGGCTTTGTAAAGGGCTGCGTCTTCACCTGCATTCTTGCATGGCCACATCCAGTTGGCGCTGAGGCTTACGCTCTTCAAACCATCTTTCAGATGTGCGCCGGCGATGTTTGTAAGGGCTTCCGCCACTGCAATCACCGAACCTTTGGCGGAATCGGCAAGGGCTACCTGCGGAGCATGGCCTATGGAAGTGGCGATACCAGAGCGGCCGGTGTAGTCGAGTGCCACAACACCGCAGTCGCTCAGCGGAAGCTGTATTTCACCCTGGCACTGTTGTCGGGCGACACGTCCGGTCACAGAGCGGTCGACCTTGTTTGTGAGCCAGTCTTTGCAGGCAACGGCTTCGAGAGAAAGCACATTGCGCACATATTCGTTAATTTTTGATTCGTCGTATTCCGGGGCTTTGTAGGAAGTCTCAACCGTGGTGTCGCGCATTACGGTTTTTGGGGAGTTGCCGAACATGTCGGCCATTTCGAGGTCGATAGGTTTGCGGCCATTGCTGTCGGAGAATACAAACCGGTGGTCGCCGGTTGTTTCTCCTACAACATACATCGGCGCGCGTTCACGCTGGGCAACGCGCTCAACATAGGGAATATCCTTGGCATCAACCACCATTCCCATGCGTTCCTGGCTCTCATTGCCGACGATTTCCTTTGCCGACAGAGTTTTGTCGCCGACCGGGAGGGCATCGAGATTGATATGTCCGCCTGTCTCCTCAACCAGTTCGGAGAGCGCGTTTAGGTGGCCTCCGGCACCGTGGTCATGGATAGAGACAACCGGGTTGTTGTCGCCCTCTGCCAGTGCGCGGATTACGTTTGCCACGCGCTTCTGCATCTCGGGGTTGGCGCGTTGCACGGCATTCAGCTCGATAGCGTTGGCATACTGGCCGGTCTCTACCGAGCTTACCGCTCCGCCACCCATTCCGATGCGGTAGTTGTCTCCGCCCATCACCACGACTTTCTCTCCGGCAACGGGAGTGCCTTTGATGGCGTCTTTTTTGGCGGCGAAACCTACGCCACCGGCGAGCATGATAACCTTGTCGTAGGCATACATGCGCCCGTTTTCGTCATGCTCGAATGTCAGGAGCGAGCCGCAGATGAGGGGCTGCCCGAATTTGTTGCCGAAGTCGGAAGCGCCGTTTGACGCTTTAATGAGGATTTCCGCCGGGGTCTGGTATAGCCATACGCGGGGATTCATCATCAGTTCCCAGCGGTGGGCTTCGCTCAGGCGGGGATAAGAAGTCATGTAGACAGCTGTTCCGGCAATGGGGAGCGATGCGCGTCCGCCTCCGAGGCGGTCGCGGATTTCACCTCCGGTTCCGGTAGCCGCGCCGTTGAAAGGTTCTACAGTGGTTGGGAAGTTATGTGTTTCGGCTTTCAGTGAGATTACCGTGTCGACATCTTTCACTGTGAAATAGTCGGGGCGGTCGGGGTTGACCGGGTAGAACTGGTCTACGGCCGGACCTTTAACGAAAGCGACATTGTCTTTATATGCAGATACGAGGCTGTTTGGATTTTCTTGCGATGTGCGTTTGATGAGTTTGAACAGCGACATCGGCTTTTCCTCACCGTCGATTATGAAAGTGCCGTTGAAAATCTTGTGGCGGCAGTGCTCGGAGTTGACCTGTGAGAATCCGAAAACTTCGGAGTCTGTCAGCGGGCGGCCAAGTTTCTTTGCGAGGCCGTCGAGATATGCTTCCTCTTCAGGGCTCAGAGCCAGGCCTTCGGCTTTGTTATATTCGTGTATGTCGTTGATTTTGACGATAGGGTCGGGTTTGCGGTCGATGTGGAATACGCGGCTGTTCAGACCGTCGTAGAGGCGCGAAAGCATTTTGTCGAACACCGGTTCTTCACCTTCCGGCACGCGGTCGAACTGCTCGATGCGCGTTATGCCGGTCAGCCCCATGTTTTGGGCAATCTCCACGGCATTGGTGCTCCACGGGGTTATCATCTCGCGTCGCGGTCCGATAAAGCGGCCTTTTACCGAAGTGGCACTCAGGGGTTTCGCATCGGAAAACGCCCACATTAATTTCTCTTTTTCGTGTTGGTCGAGTCGGTGGTCAGTTTCAACGGCATAGAAAGTTGAACTGCCTTTTTTGAAAAATTGAACCATGAAGTTGAGGGGTGGAGATTTATGATGAAAGTTTGTTGGCTGTATTTTGGGGTTAGAACTCGTAGTCGACGCATGCACGTGCCTCTTTGTGGCCAGCGAGGATTGCTGCTGCTGCTACGTGTGCCGGGTGGTCGGCATATACTGCCACATCGGCCATCGTGTCGACCACGGCTGTCAGCACCACGTCCCATTGTTCGGCGGGGTTTTCGTTTATGCCGACCTCCATTGAGCGTAGCACGCTGATATGTAGGGGCAATTCCATCAATGCGTCGCGGAATGATTCTGCCACTGCGCGGCGCTCTTGCTGGGTGCCTGAAAGTTTGAATGCAACGATATGTTTGACCATGTTCTTATGGGTTGTTTCTCGGTTTATGAATTAGTTTGCGGCATAGAGACGCTCACGGGTGACGGCCACTTTCTCGTCGGTTATGTAGTCGTCATATTCCATCATCTTGTCGATTATGCCTCCGGGGGTGAGTTCTATTATGCGGTTGCAGACGGTCTGGATGAACTCATGGTCGTGTGATGAGAGCAGTATGTTGCCTTTGAAAGTCTGCAAAGTGTTGTTGAATGCCTGGATTGATTCAAGATCGAGATGGTTTGTAGGAGAGTCAAGAACCATCGTGTTTGCGTTGCGCAGCATCATGCGTGCAATCATGCAGCGCATCTTTTCGCCTCCTGAAAGCACAGAAGCCTTTTTCAGCACCTCTTCGCCGGAGAAAAGCATCTTGCCGAGGAATCCTTTGAGATAGATTTCGCTTGAATCGTCGGAGAACTGGCATAGCCAGTCAACGAGATTTATGTCGGTGTTGAAAAATCCGGAATTGTCGAGCGGCAGGTAGGCTGTTGTGATTGTCTGCCCCCATTCGTAGGTGCCGCTGTCGGCTTTGCGGTTTCCGTTTATGATTTCAAACAGGGCTGTCATGGCTCTTGGGTCATGGCTGAGGAACGCCACTTTGTCGCCTTTCTCAATTTGGAAATTGACATCCTTGAAAAGGACTTCACCGTCGACCGAAGCCGACAGACCGTGTACTTCGAGGATTTTGTTGCCCGGTTCGCGCTCTGGGGTGAAGATTATGCCCGGATAGCGGCGCGATGAGGGTTGGATTTCCTCGATATTGAGCTTTTCGAGCATCTTTTTGCGTGATGTGGTCTGTTTCGATTTTGCCACGTTTGCGCTGAAACGCTGAATGAACTCAAGAAGCTCCTTCCGTTTCTCTTCTGCTTTCTTGTTCTGCTGCTGCTGCTGGCGGAGGGCCAACTGCGACGATTCATACCAGAAGCTGTAGTTCCCGGCAAAGAGTTTCACTTTGTTGAAGTCTATGTCGAGGGTGTGGGTGCACACCGAGTCGAGAAAGTGGCGGTCGTGTGACACAACCAGCACAGTGTTCTCGAATTTCGACAGGTAGTCTTCGAGCCATGCCACCGTTTCGAGGTCGAGGTCGTTTGTAGGCTCGTCGAGCAGCAGGTTGTCGGGATTGCCGAAAAGGGCTTTAGCCAACAATACACGCACTTTTTCGCTACCGGAGAGGTCGCGCATGAACATGTGGTGGCGTTCTTCTTTTATGCCGAGACCGCTGAGAAGCGCAGCCGCGTCTGATTCCGCATTCCATCCTTCGAGTTCGGCGAATTTCTCTTCAAGTTCGGATGCCCTGATGCCGTCGGCGTCGCTGAAATCGGCTTTGGCATACAGGGCGTCTTTTTCCTGCATAATGTCCCACAAGATGGTGTGACCCTGGAGAACGGTGTTGAGCACCGTGCAATCGTCGAATTTGAAGTGGTCTTGTTCGAGTACGCTCATGCGCTCTCCTGGAGCCATGCTGACAGTGCCGTGTGTCGGACTGAGCTGGTCTGAGAGAATGCGCATCAGCGTTGATTTCCCCGCTCCGTTTGCTCCGATGATGCCGTAGCAGTTGCCCGGGGTGAATTTTAAATTTACATCCTGAAACAGAACTCTTTTGCCAAATTGTATGCCTAAATTATTTACAGCTATCATTTTCTGGAATCTCAGCTTGTTTTCTTTCCGGAACCGGATGCTCCGTTTTTTTTATTAAAATGATTGTTTGTTGTTGGTTGTCAGCTATTTGTATCCGGCAGATGTCATGAGTCCTGCCGTCTTGCCGAATTTTACCACAAAGGTACAAAAAATCTGTTAAACCGAAGCATTGCGGATGTTATGTAAACTCGTTATATTTGCAATGTGTTTCCATAAATGTGGATACCTGCATTCCTGACAGACCAATGGCGAAAAATCATATCATACGGCTTCACTGGAGGCTTTTCTTCCCTCTCATCGGATTGTTATGGCTGATTATAGGTATAACGATAGCCTATTTTGTCAGCCATGAGAAGCAACGCCAGAAAGAAAACCTTGAAAACCGTTTGCTTAACGTAAACAATACGGTAGTTGCTGCTTATGAGCGCGGGGTGAACTTGCAGGAGACCGTAAACTTCATAAGGCTATTTACCAACAACACCACTCTCGCCCCATTGCGTATCACGGTCTATGACAATGACGGGGTTATGATAGCGGATAATCCGGAGGCTACCATTTCTCTTTATGGCAATGACGGGGAGCCTAATCCCGATTTGCTGGCAATCTGGGACACCAGCGGCAACGCGACAGTCCACGACATGGCCTATGATGACTGCAAGAGCATGATCAGCTCGAAGACGAGTGCCGACGGCCTCATCCACTCATTTGCCGCGCTTCCATACCAAGGTGAAGTGCTTGCATTTCTGAGTATCGACCCGATGGTGTGGATTTTAGTGGTAGTGTTGGGCATTATATCGTCGGTGCTGGCTTATTTCGGTGTCAGGGCGATATGCCGCAACGTATATGCCTTGCGAGATTTCGCACAAGCAATCTCTTCAGACCGGTTGCCCGACAATATAGATTCATCTCATTTCTCAAAAGATGAGTTGGGAGATGTATCCCGCAATCTTCTCACGTTATACCGCGACAAAATACATGCCGAGCATGAGAAGATGCATCATGAGCGTCAGATCGGGTTGAATATCAGCCATGAACTGAACACCCCGGTTGGAATAATAAAAGGATACCTTGATTCGGTGCTGAATGATGACAGTATGCCTGAGCCGTTGAAACACAGGCTATTGGTGCGTGCCCAGCAAAATACCGACCGGCTCGCAAACTTGGTCAATGATGTGAGCATGGTCATGCGTCTGCAAGAAAATGCGTCGGTCAGCGGCTGTAAAACGCTTAATTTCCATGATATGGCAGCGCAACTTGGCGATGATATCGTGCAGGGGCATATCGCTGAAAACATGACGTTTGAATATGATGTGCCCGAACAGTGCTATGTCACAGGCCATGAATCGTTGCTGACGAATGCCCTTCTGAATCTGGCATATAACGCAGCTCAGCATTCCGGCGGCACAAAGATGTCGTTGTGCTGGCTTCGGCAGGAAAACGGGAAGCATGTATTTATGTTTGCCGACAATGGCAATGGTGTTGAGGGCGAGCATCTCAACCGCCTGTTTGATATGTTTTATAGGATTGATTCGGGGCGTTCACGCAAAAACGGAGGTTCGGGTCTCGGTCTGCCATTGGTTCACCGGATTATTACGGCAATGGGAGGGGAAATCACGGTTGGGAATGCTGATTCCGGGGGCTTGAAATTCATATTCAGTCTGCCTGCGGCATCAAAGCCAAACGGCGATTCCGATGCCAGGCCGGCGGATGGTTGAAATGGCCGAAAGGTTTGAGGGAGGATTAAGATGAGGAAGCGACGGGATATGGGGTTAAGGGATATGCAATTGGGGAGGGGATATTCAATGCTATGTAATAAATCAATTATCAATAATTACATATATATGAACCTTAAATTTTTTACCGCATTATTTATTGTCGGCTTTCTTTGCCGGCTGTCGGTAATGGCTGCGGTTACCCCGCAGTTCAGCAACGAAAACCAGGAGCATTGGTATTATGTTGTTTTCAGCCACGGATTGGCTGTTCTGGGTGATGAGGGTCCGGGGCAGATGGTAAAAACTGCCGTGGCCGATGCTGCATCAGAATCGCAGCAATGGAAACTTACAGGAACGGCCGACCGTTTCATTTTACAGAGCCGTGATGGAAATGTCGCCTTTTTCGATAATTACCTCAAGACGACAGATGATGCGTCGCAGGCCACGGAGTTCAGACTTGTGGCTTCAGGCCATCCTTCTTATCAGAAACACTGGGAGATAGAGATATTGGGGAAAGATGACGATAAAAACCGTTTGAACCAATGGAATGCCGTCGGCCCGGGACGGTTCATCTGTGGTTATCTGGCAGATGAAGCTAATAATGCCGTCAGGTTTTTTGATTTGTCGGAGATTCCGGCTGACCTACCAGTTTATGAACGTCTGGATGAATTTGAAGTGGCCGGTGCGACCGATTACAAGCCGGGACATCGCCACACATTATGGTATACAAAACCTGTGACTGCCGAAAAGGTCGATGACCCTTGGATGGAATATGCGCTTCCTATAGGCAACGGCCGTTTCGGGGCTATGGTTTACGGGGGTATACATCAGGATGTGGTTCAATTCAACGAAAAATCATTATGGACGGGGACATCCACGGTGCGCGGCTCATATCAGAATTTCGGGAATCTCTATATTGAAGATATTTCCGGCGATTTCGGCAGCGGCGCGGCGGTTACAGGTTATGTGCGCGACCTTGATCTGACCGAGGCTAAAGCAAATGTGTTCTATACGTCGCCCGACGGTTCGGTTGAATACACCCGCGAATATATCGCCAGCAATCCCGACGGGGTGGTGGCAATCAGGCTAGCGTCATCTGAGCCCGGATGTATCAGCGTGCGCCTGAGCCTCTTCAACGGCATCTGCCAGGGGCTTATACGGCCTGTATACGCCGACGGTTATGCCCGTTTTGAAGGGAGTCTCGACATGATTGATTTCAAGGCCGTCATGAAAGCTACACATATCGGAGGAAAGATGGTGACCAATAATGGGAATGTCGAGATTACCGGTGCTGATGAGGTTGTGGTTTATCTTGCCGGTACAACCAATTTCGACCCCCATTCAATCAGTTATCTGTCAGATGCCGCCGCGATGCGTGCCGAGGTTGACACAAAGGTTGATGCCGCCGCTTCAAAAGGATGGGAGGCCGTTCTTTCCGACCATATAGAGGATTATTCCGCGTTGTTCAACAGGGTTGAGTTGCAGATAGGCGGGGCTGAGAATGCCATGACGGTAGAGAACATGGTGACCAATTATAATAAGCGCCGTCCGGTGAAAAACGCCCCTGAATGCCTTATGCTTGAGGAGCTCTATTACACATTCGGACGGTATCTGTTGATCAGCTCGTCGCGCGGGCTTGATTCTCCTGCCAATCTGCAGGGCATATGGAACAATTCGTCACGACCGGCATGGCAGTGCGATATCCATGCCAACATCAATGTGCAGATGAACTATTGGTTGGCGGAGAATACGAATCTTTCGGAGATGCATATGCCATATCTGAACTATATCTACCTTATGGCCATGGAGCATGGCGAGTGGAAGGAATATGCGCGCCGCTCGGGGCAGACAAAAGGCTGGACATGTTTTACGCAAAACAATATTTTCGGTCATTCGGATTTTGCAGAAAATTATGTGATTGCCAATGCATGGCATGCCTACCACATGTGGCTGCACTATATCTATACCCTTGACCGCGATTTTCTTAAAGACCGAGCATTGCCTGTGATGCTGAGCTGCTCTGAGTTCTGGATGGAGCGCCTGGTAAAGGATGATGATGGATTGTGGGTTGCGCCGGCAGAGTGGTCGCCTGAACATGGCCCGGATGCGGAAGATGCAACAGCCCACGCGCAACAGATTGTCAACGAGTTGTTTAAAATCACCCTGGAAGCTATTGATGTTCTTGGTGAAGAGGCCGGAGCTGATGCGGCGGTTGTTGCTGAACTGGCTGATAAATATGAACATCTCGACAAAGGTCTGGCCGTTGAGAAATATACCGGTGTGTGGGGTGAAACCCTCCATGATGTGGCAACCGGCAGCGATATATTGCGCGAGTGGAAAACCAGCACTTATGATGCCGGTGAAAACGAACACCGGCACAAGTCGCATCTGATGGCGATGTATCCCTTCGACCAGATCACATGCGACAGCCCATATTTCGAGGCGGCTGTGAATTCGCTGAAACTCCGCGGTGATATGTCGACAGGGTGGTCGCAGGGGTGGAAAATCAACCTGTGGGCCCGCGCACTCGACGGAGACCATGCACATACTGTTTTGCGTAATGCCCTGCGCCATGCCTCAACCTACGGTCAATCAAACGGCGGTGGTGGTATTTACTACAATCTGTTCGATTCACATGCACCGTTCCAGATTGATGGCAATTTCGGTTTTACCGCCGGGGTGAGTGAGATGCTGCTCCAGAGTTATGGCAATGTGTTGCGTCTGCTCCCGGCTCTCCCTTCGTTATGGACATCTGGACGTATCAGAGGTTTACGTGGTTTAGGAAACTTTGAAGTTGACCAGCAGTGGGATCGCGGTCTGTTGATGATGGCTGAGATACGCTCTCATTCGGGGCTTGATTGTGTGGTTAATTGCAAAGGCATTTCATCGTCGGAGGTGACCGACTGCGATGGCAACAAGGTGGCATATACCGTGATAGATGATGATAATATTTCATTCCCGACTGTGGCCGGTGGCCGTTACACTGTGTTGCACACCAAGAATGCGTCAATAGCAGATGCAGAGGTTTCACAGATTGGAATGACGGTTGAAAGCGGTATTGTTGTGGTTCATGCAGATAGCGCCAATATAGCCGCCTACGATATCACAGGCCGCCTGTTGGCGTTATCGGCTACAACGCGCCTTGATTTGTCTGCGTTCAAGCATCAGCTACTGATAGTCAAAGCTGTGACCGGAGCCGGTGTTATAACCCGCAAGGTTCTTGTGGATTAATGGTAGTTGAATTAATTCTCTGAAAGCATTTAATGACAGAGGGGGCTGCACGTGTGTGCGGCTCCCTCTTGTTGTCTGACCGGAATTTTTGGCTGTCATCACGACATTTGATTACCGGGATTTTTTTGCAACAGTTGCATAAACTCAACTACTAATAACTATTCTTATTGCAATTCGATGATGCAAAGTTAACCGCTTGTTTCATTATTTGCAACTATTCCGAATAAGTGTATCCCTTTTGTGCTGCATAGTATGCTGGTTGTTAGATTTATGATGTTTGGTAATTTGTAGCGGATATTTAATCTGTTTGGTTGTTGTGCGGAGCTATTCCATTTAATATTTTCAGAATTATTCGCAATAGCTGCTGTCAGAAGATGTTTCTGATATATCGCCGAGAGCTTCTTCGATCTTTTGCATATCGCGTTTGAATCGGTGGTTCATGTTCCATCCGATAACCCCTCCGGCAAGTGCTCCGGCAAGCACCCCGAATAACATGGGTGGTTCTTTATGGCTGTCGAAAAACCACATAAGCATACCTATCAATGGTATGGCGAGTGTTATCAGGATGGTCTTCATGCGTTGACGTATGATGGAAAAACGTTTAATGAACCTTATGGCATCTACTGTGGGTAGGATTGAGAAATCGGCACGTTTCAGCATTCTGATCTGTATGAATGTGAAGCATCCTGCCAGGGCGCAGAAAATGCAGTAGAAGGCCACGACCCATCCGGGTATATGCATGTCATGCACTAATGGCACGAGTGCCGCGAGGCATCCTGCCATGGCAAACAATGGGCGTTTGAGCCTTGACACCAATCGATCTTTCAGACTTTTGGCTTTTTCTATCTGCGGAGGTTTTATGTTGACCTGGCGCCAAGTTTGCCTGAGCTGTTCTATGTCGTGGATATGTTTCATATTATTGAATTCTGAATAATTGCTGAATCTTTTTTTGTGGGTTTCTCATTCATCACTCATTCGGCTGAGCTTCTGTTTGCACCGGCTTAGTCTTGCTGCAACGTTGCCCCGGGTCAAACCTGTGACTTCTGCGATTTCCTGATAGCTTTTCTCGTCGAGCCACATCAGCACAATGGCTTTGTCGAGTGCCGGAAGGCGGTTATATGAGCTGGTACATTTCGCGTAGACAGGCTGCGTGCTCATGGTCGTCGGTGGCTTTGTCGGCCAGTTCCATCATTGAGGCCTGTTCGAGACTGATGTTTGAGGAGTGTTTGCGCTGACGCCTGAAATGGCTGATGCATGTGTTGATGGTTATGCGATAAATCCATGTGCTCAGGGCTGCTTCTTTTTTGAAGCGGGGTAGTGCCTGCCAGATGTTTATGAGGGTTTCCTGATAGAGGTCTTTGAAGTGTTCGCTGTCGCGGGCATACATGTAGCATACCTTCGTGACGACGGCCTTGTTTTCCTCCATCAGTTGTTGGAAATCCTGTTCTTGGTTTCGTGTTGTCATTTGTCAGGTTAGACGCTGTTTTGCCTGTGGCAGTTACACATGGGCAAAATAATTCCGGGGTACAGGTAAGCCTGTCGTAGCTTGGTCAGCGGGCGGCTTTGAAATATAGCACCACGGCGATTATGGTGTAGAGGAAGTTTGGAATCCACATGGCCACCAGAGGGGATGTCAGGCCTGACACGGCAAAAGAGGATGTGACTGTCATAAAAAGGATATAGCTGAAACTCAGCACAAGGCCCAGGCCTATGTTGACCCCCATTCCGCCTTTTACTTTTTTCGAGGACAGCGACATGCCGATTACGGTGAGTATGAAGGCGGCCGCGCACATTGCAAACCGCTTCTCGTATTCGATTTCAAAGGCTTTTATGTTGGCTACGCCACGTTCTTTCTGCCTGTTGATATATTCAATCAGCTGGGGGGAGGTGAGCATCTCCTGGTCGTTCCTCCCGATAAGGAAGTCGCGCGGCTCGAATGGGATTACGGTGTCGAGGCGTTGGCCGCGTGTGATGTATTCCCGGTTCCCTTTGAATTCGCGGATAGTGTAGTCGCGCACCTGCCACTGGTATAGGGTGTCCCATTTGATTGAGAGCGATGACAGGCGCGATACCAGTTTTTTGTCTTTGAACTGTTCCAAAGAGAAGCGGTAGCCGGTCTTGGTCGTATTATCGTAGCGGCTCATATAGGCTATCCGCCCGGGAGCTACCTGCATCATTATGTTGTCGCCGTAGTCGACGCGTCGGTTTTTGACGTAGGTGTTGGTATAGTCGATCCGTTTTACGTTTGCTGGCGGTATTATGTATGCTCCGAGCACGAAAGTTCCGGCGGCTATTATCGCAGCTGAGATAAGATATGGTCGCAGAAGTCGCCTGAAGCTCATGCCGCTAGAAAGCATGGCTATTATTTCGGAGTTGTCGGCAAGTTTTGAGGTGAAGAATATTACGGCGATGAAGGTGAACAGCGGGCTGAACTGGTTGGCGAAATAGGGGAGAAAGTTGAGGAAGTAGTCGAATACGGTGGCTTTCAGCGGCGCTTTGATGAACGACTCCAGCTTTTCGTTGATGTCGAACATTATCACGATGGCCAGAATCAGAATGATTGCGAAAATATATGTTCCGAGGAATTTGCGTATGATATACCAGTCGAGCAAATTCACCGGAGATTTTTTCCAGAATGGTGTCATAGCTGCCAAGCTCATTCTTTTCATCGTGGCGGGGGCTGTTGTTGGAAGGTTGTCTGAGGATATGATTCTGTTAATCACAGGCGTGTGGTCACTCTCTCGACCATCACCCGTTTCCATGCCGGAAAATCCCCGGCTATGATATGACGGCGAGCCTCGCCGACAAGCCATAGGTAGAAAGCGAGATTGTGGATAGATGCTATCTGCATGGCAAGCAGCTCCTGGCTGATGAAGAGGTGGCGCAGGTATGCTTTCGTGTAGACCTGGTCAACGAAGCAGTCGCTGTGGGGCTGCAATGGGGTGAAGTCGTCGGCCCATTTCTTGTTGCGCATGTTCATTATGCCGTCGGGGGTGAAGAGCATGCCGTTGCGTCCGTTGCGTGTGGGCATCACACAGTCCATCATGTCGACGCCACGGTCGATGGCTTCGAGGATATTGGCCGGTGTGCCGACTCCCATGAGGTAACGGGGTTTATCGGCTGGCAGGATTTCGTTGACCACCTCAATCATCTCATACATGGTTTCGGCAGGTTCGCCGACAGCCAGCCCTCCGATGGCGTTGCCGTCGGCGCCGAGTTCTGACACTTTCGAGGCGGCTTCACGTCGCAGGTCGGGATAGGTGCATCCTTGCACAATCGGGAAGAAGCTCTGCCGGTAGCCGTAGAGCCCTTCGGTTGCGTTGAAATGATCCCAGCCACGTTTTAGCCAACGCATTGTCAAATCGAGCGATCTGCGGGCATACTGGCGGTCGGCTGTGCCCGGAGTACACTCATCAAGCGCCATCATTATGTCGGAACCGATTTGACGTTGTATGTCAACGGTTTTTTCGGGAGTGAACAGGTGTTTGCTTCCGTCGATATGGCTGCGGAACCATGCCCCCTCTTCAGTGAGTTTGCGGTTCTCGGCGAGGGAAAACACTTGGAAACCTCCGCTGTCGGTCAGTATGGGGCGGTTCCAGCCTCCGAATTTATGAAGTCCGCCAGCCCGGTGCAGAATGTCGGTGCCCGGACGCAGGTATAGGTGGTATGTGTTGCCGAGTATGATCTGAGCCTTTATGTCGTCGCGTAGTTCGCGCATATGCACACCTTTGACTGCGGCACATGTGCCCACTGGCATGAATATTGGTGTCTCTATATGGCCGTGGTCGGTCTGGATAAGTCCGGCACGCGCATTTGTGCCCTCTGAGGCGGCTACAACTTTGAATTCCATGATGCAAATTTACAATATTCCCCCCACACATCAAAACCCTCATTCCTGGCGCGGAATGCCTGTTTGCAGGCAGTTTATGGCGGTGCTGTAGAAAATTGCTGCGTTGTTGCCGGGGTTGAATGCGGTGAAGGGGATTATAAGGCGGCGAATCGGTGAGTTATGGGTAAACGTCAGTATGATGCGGTTTTTACGCAATTCACAATCACGCATCATAGCGGGAGGAATGCAGATGGCATGTGGCGCTTCTGAAGGCTCGATATCTTCATCGATTGGAGGTAGTGGCTGATATGTGATTGATATTCTTCCGTCGGGCATAATGGCGACCTGCTGGGGGTATACGGCCATTATGGCGCTCCGGCTGGCCATGGCGCTGAACCATCCGATTATAATTCCGAATGGATATAGCGTCAACAGCAGTGCCGCCGCCACAACCAGCCACCGCCAGTCGTATGCCCCGGCCACCGCAAGCCCTAACACAGGCAATGCCAACAGCCACCACAGTCTGTTGAGCCGCTCGCGCATTGTCTCGGCTGCATGTGCCGCCGCCCCGGGAGTGAAAACTACTGTGGCGGACGATGTTGAGTCTGTGGTATGTTTCGGTTTTTCCGTTTGCATTGATGGTTTTATCAAACTTGTTTCGATAATGCGGTGTCTGCCGTTCAATACAAAGGTAGCTATTTTTATGATAGAGATACGTGTTTTTATGATAGAGATACGTGCGTTGATGTTTTTTATAAGTCTGGGTGTCGGATTTTTATGAATCCTGTGGAGAATTATAACATTACGGGATGATTTACGTTTTAGGGTTATATGGTTTAAGACTTTAAATGGAATGAAATATGGAGAACGGCAGGGCGCAGTTTTCAACGAAGTTGGGAGTGGTGGCTGTCACGGTGGGTTCTGCCGTGGGGCTGGGGAATATATGGCGGTTTCCTTTTGAAGCGGGGATTCATGGCGGCGGGGCGTTTCTGCTGCTTAACCTGTTTTTCGTGTTTGTGATAGGTGTGCCTGTGATTTGCGCGGAGTTTATCATAGGGAGGCATACGGGGTCGAATGTGCGCACGGCATTCCGAAAGGTCGCTCCCGGAAAGGCCTGGGGCGTGGTGGGGTTCATCGGCCTGTTAGCGTCGATTCTGATTATCAGCTTTTATTCGGTTGTGGCCGGATGGACGATGGAATATATCTACCAGTCGTTTACGGGTTTTTCGGGGGTGCATTCCGTTGAAGGGCTTCACGACAGGTTTGATGCTTTTGCTGCCTCAAACTGGCGTCCGGCGATGTGGACTGTGTTGTTCCTGCTGTGCAATTATGTTATACTGGTCAGAGGGGTGGAGAAAGGTATCGAAAAGATGTCGAACATATTGATGCCGCTGCTGTTTCTGATTCTGATTATTTTTGCGGTGCATTCTTTGACACTCCCGGCTGCGAGTGAGGGTCTGGAGTTCCTGTTCAACCCCGATTGCTCGAAGATTACGCCAAGGGTGGTGTTGGGCGCCATGGGGCAGGCGTTTTTCTCACTGAGCCTTGGCCTGGGGTGTCTGATTACTTATTCAAGCTATTTCACCCGTAAAACGGGATTGATGAAAACGGCCTTTCTAACTGCCGGGTTGGATACTTTGGTGGCTGTTTTGGCAGGAGTGATTATATTCCCGGCAGTATTTTCGTTTGGTCAGGAACCTGCTGCCGGGCCGAAACTGGTGTTTGAAGTGCTGCCGTCGGTGTTTGCCAATCTGCCGGGGAGCATGTTCTGGTCGGCTGCGTTTTTTGTGCTGCTGTTCCTGGCGTCGCTCACTTCCACTATATCGATGAGTGAAATCCAGATAGCCTATTTCATGGAGGAGCGGAATATGCGCCGCAGCGGGGCTACGAATCTCAGTATCTTGATTGCCATGGTGTTGGGCGTTGGATGCGCGTTGTCATTCGGTTGCCTGGGTAATCTGAAAATCGGGGGTATGACGCTGTTTAATCTTTTCGACTATGTTTCGTCGAATATTCTGCTTCCTGTGGGAGGATTTCTGCTTTCGTTGTTTGTGGGTTGGTCGCTCAAACGGAGTATAATCGTCAAAGAGCTGCTCAACGGTTCCGATAGCCGCTGGCAGCGTCGGCTTGTCGGGGGGATTGTGTTTTGTCTGAGGTTCATCGCCCCGGTTTGCATACTCGCGGTATTCGTCTACGGGCTGTTGTAGCTTTGGGGTCAGAGGCGGTTGTTATCGCGGTAGGAGTAGAACTGTGAGGGGCCGATGATTACGTGATCCTGCACCGGCACGTCGATTACTTTGCATACGTCGATTATGCGCCTGGTGAGGTTGTCGTCAGAGGCAGAAGGCATCATGGTTCCCGAAGGATGGTTATGGACGAGTATTATAGCCGACGACAGATGGTCGATTGCAGTTTTTGCAATCAGTTTTATATCGACCGAGGTGCTTGACAGTCCCCCTTTGCTCACCCGGTCGGCATATACCACCCGGTTCGCACGGTTGAGATGAAGCACCCAGAATTCTTCGTAATTCAGGCGTTCAAGGCGTGAGCGCATGTATGTGTGGACGTCGCGGCTGCATGTCATCTGCGGATCCTGGCAGTCAAGTGAGGTCTGCACACGGCTTCCGAATGCCATGGCGGCGACAAGCAGTGTGGCTTTGGCGTCGCCGACCCCTTTGTATTTTTTCTTCAGTTCGGCAATCGACATGCGCGCCAACACGCGCAGACGGTTGTCGCAATCCTGGAGGATTTCACGGCTAAGATCAAGGACTGATTTCCCGGGCACGCCTGAACCGAGTAGCAGGGCGAGGAGTTCCACGTCGGAAAGCGAGTCCATGCCGCCCCGCAGGGCTTTCTCGCGGGGCTTTTCGTCGTCGTTAAGGGCGCGTATGGGGATGGTTGACGTGGGTGTTTTCTGTAGGTTTCGGTTTGTCATGTCGGTGTGTCATTTCCCTTTGCGCAAGGCGATTTCTTCAGATTCGTTGCGCCCGCGCCCCAGGATTATTTTAAGAAAATATGCTTTGATGAAGCCACATCCGTAGCCGCCGAGTTGGATTAGGGAGGCCGGAACCGCTTTTGCGGCGATAATCACGGAGTGTGTCGAAACCAAAGCGCTGATGAAGATTGCCAGCAGGTAGATGCCAAGTGGGAGCATCCACCAGGGACTGGCGAAGATGGCCAGCAACAACATTGCCACAACCCCAAGAACAAATATGGCCGGAAGCCAATGAACGGCTTTGAGCGTGTCGGGATATAGAAGTTTCAGCGTTATGCGAGACATGCCGAACACATAGACCTGGCGTATGAATTTGCGGAAATCAAGACGCCTCTTGTGGTAGACCGGCAGGTCTGGATATAGCCCTATTGAGAATCCGGCCAGGCGGATGCGTGTGCTCATGTCGATGTCTTCCGAAAACATCTCGCGGAATCCGCCCACGAGGTTGTAGACCGCCCTGCTGAATCCCATGTTGAATGTGCGGGGTGTGAATTTTTCCAGGCTTATTTTTCCGCCGCGTATTCCTCCGGTGGTAAGGAATGATGTCATGGCGTGGTTTATGGCTTTTTGCGATGTGGAAAATGATTCATCTGCCGCATCAGGGCCGCCGAAGCAGTCAAACGGTTTCTCCACCGCCATAGCGTTGAGTTTTGCGAAATAGTCGACGGGGATCACGCAGTCGGAATCGAAGAAAATGAAGAATGTGCCGGAGGCCCGCTCCATGCCGTAGTTGCGGGCGATGGAGCGCCCTTCGTTCTCTTTGAAGAAATATTTGAGGTCGAGTTTCCCCGAATATCTTTCCGCGATTTCACGGCATGGCACTGTGGAACCGTCTTCAACGAGAATCACCTCGAAATTGCGGGCAGTCTGACCGGCAAGGCTTTCGAGCAGGTCGGCCACTTCTGCCGGACGGTTGTAGACCGGAACTATTATTGAATATTTTTCCATGAGCGTTATCTGTTGTCAGCCCATACGCGACTTGTAGTCGGAATAGGTGAAATCGCGGCGGTAGACAGGGTTGCCGTCAGTGTCGAAAAGTATGATGGCAGGGTGCTGGATGCCGTTGAACATGTTGGTTTTCACCGTTGTGTAGTGGTTCATGTCTTCAAAAGTAAGGCGGTCGCCGATTTTCAGCGGTTGCCGGAAGTGCCAATCGCCCATAAAGTCGCCGCTGAGGCATGAATTTCCTCCGAACCGGTAGGTATGGATGCTGGCGGGAGGGAGTGATGCGGCCTCTTCATCGGAGAGGCTTTCTGTGACAGTGGGCTTATAGGGCATTTCTAATGTGTCGGGCATATGGCACGCAAACGACACATCGAGGATGGCTGTCTTTATTCCGTCATTCTCCACGATGTCGACAACTGAGGCCAACAGGTCGCCGGTACGCCATGTGAAGGCGCTTCCGGGTTCGAGGATTACTTTTAACCATGGATAACGTTGGCGGAAATCTTTGATGAGGCCGATTAGATGGTCGGTGTCGTATCCCTCGCGGGTCATAAGGTGGCCGCCTCCCATATTTACCCATTTTATTTGCGGCAGCAGATGGCCGAACCGTTTTTCAAATGCCGCGAGCACTTTCTGCAGGTCATGGCTTGATGACTCACACAGCGCGTGGAAATGAAGTCCTTCGATGCCGTCGGGGAGGGCGTTTCCGAGTGTATCGGCTGTCACCCCGAACCGGCTTCCGGGCATGGCGGGATTGTATATGTCGGTTTCGATGACGGAACATTGCGGATTGACCCTCAGTCCCGGTGAGACGGGGGATTGCAGGTGGGCGGCGTTCCACTGGTCAACGTCGTTGCGGAAACGCTCCCATTGGCTGACCGAGTTGAAGGTTATGTGAGAACTCCCTTCGAGATATTTTCCGATGGTCCGGGGTGTGTAGGCCGGGCAGTAGGAGTGCACCCGTGTGTGGAGTTCTTCCACTCCGAGCTGCAATTCGTTGAGCGACGATGCGGTGCATTTAATGCCGTATTCCCTGAAGATGTGGAACGATGGCCAGAAGGCGTTGGCTTTGAATGCCATGATTATGTCGGCGCCTGATTGTCGGGCGACCGATTTTATGAGGTCGAGGTTGGCGCGCAGACGCTGCTCGTAGACAGCGTAGTATGGTGTGGGCAATTCCATCGGATTTGTAATGTTGACCATGGTTGTCGGTTATTCTTCAGTAGGGATTATTTGGAAACGGGCATATTTGAGCATGAGTTTCCGCTGCTCCACATTGGAGAACAGCACTATGATTTTTGCCCCGTTGGGGTCGCGGTCGATTTCCACTATCTTGCCCCGCCCGAAACGTTCATGCAGTATGTCCATGCCCGAGGCCACTTCATCCACGCTATGGAGTGAAAATTCTCCATTTCCGTTATTTGACGGTTGTATGGCCGGTTTGACAGGCGCGGGTTGCCAGCGGCTTGAGGCCTGGGCTGGCTGTGGTGTGCGTGGGGGGGAGGGGTTGATTGCGGAGAGGGTGGAAAATGGTGAGTGGAACGATTCCCGGTAGTTTTCAATTGGGTTTACTCCACGGTCGGAGGGTATGTCGGTGCCTTGCACAGGTTTGAGATAACGCGGATCGATGTCGCGCAGGAAACGCGACGGCTGGCACATCTTTGTCTGCCCGTTTCTGAACCTCGACGAGGCATATGACAGCATACAGAAGTTGCGGGCGCGTGTTATGGCGACATAAAGCAGGCGGCGCTCCTCTTCAACCTCGCTCAAGGTGGCTGAAGACATGGCCGACGGGAACAGTTCCTCTTCCACCCCGACAACGATTACGTTGTTGAACTCCAGTCCTTTGGCAGCATGTACTGTCATAAGTGTGACCCTCTGTTCTGAAGTGTCTTTTTCATCCTGGTCTGTGGCCAGCGACACTTCAGCCAGGAAATCGGTCATGCCGGTGTGGTCGAGTTCGCCGCTTTCGGTTTTTTCGTCGACGAAATCTTTCACATTAGCAAGAATCTCTTGCAGGTTTTCCTGTTTGGAGATGCTTTCGGGTGTGTTGTCGGTTATGAGCGATGACAGCAGTTTGGTGCGCCCTATGATTGCAGCGGCCAGGGTGTAGGCGTCTTCTCCGTCGGCATTCTGGTCTACGAATTCCTTGATCAGCATCCTGAATCCGTCGAGCTTTTTTAGTGTCCCGGCATTGGCCTGGAACTCATATTCATCCGGGTCGTTGATTACGCTCCAAATGCTCACACGATGCTCGATTGCCGCACGCACCAGTTTCCCAACAGTGGTTTCGCCGATGCCACGTGCAGGATAGTTGATTATGCGGCGCAGGGCTTCGTCGTCGTCTGGGTTTGTGGCGAGGCGGAAATAGGCGATGGCGTCTTTGACCTCTTTGCGTTGGTAGAACGACAGACCGCCGTAGATGCGGTAGGATATGTTGCGTTTGCGCAGCGATTCCTCAAGGCGTCGGCTTTGGGCATTGGTTCGGTAGAGAACGGCGAATTCGTCGAGAGAGTCGTGGCTGTCGCGGCGCAGACGCGCTATGCGGCTTGCCACCAGGAAAGCCTCTTCATAGTCTGTCGAGCAGTTGATAACCTCGATGCGTTGCCCAATGGGGTTTTCAGAGAACACCTGTTTGCGTATCTGCTCACGGTTTTTTTCGATGAGCGAATTGGCGGCATCAACGATGTTGCGGGTCGAGCGGTAGTTCTGTTCGAGTTTGAAAATCTCCAGGGTGGGGTAGTGCTTGCGCAGGTTCAGGATGTTCTTGATGTTGGCCCCACGGAAGGAGTAGATGCTTTGGGCGTCATCGCCCACCATTGTCAGGCTGTTCGAGCCTTTACACAGCTCGGAGACGATGCAGTGTTGGGCGAAGTTGGTGTCCTGATACTCGTCGACAAGAACATAACGGAAAAACTCCTGGTAATGGAGCAGTATGTCGGGATTGTCGCGCAGCAACACGTTGGTGTAGTAGAGAAGGTCGTCGAAGTCCATCGCCCCGGCCACGAGGCACCGATGGCGGTAGGTGCGATAGATTTCGTGGGTCAGCGGCCGACGAGCACGTCGGTCGGCATCCATGATGTCTTTATCTGCGGCATAGCGTTCAGGGCTTATGAGTGCGTTTTTAGCCATTGAAATGGCAGACTGCACTGTCGAAGCCTTATAGAGCTTGTCGTCGAGCTGCATATCTTTTATGATGCTCTTTATAAGCGATTTTGAGTCGGCGGCATCATAGATGGTGAAAGCCGGTTTGAAGCCGATGCGGTCGGCGTGATTTCGTAGTATGCGGGCGAAAATGGAGTGGAATGTGCCCATCCACAGGCGTGAGGCCACGGCGCCGCCAACGAGTTTTTCGATGCGCTCGCGCATTTCGCGTGCGGCCTTGTTGGTGAACGTGAGCGCGACAATCCGGTATGGCTCATAGCCGTGGGCAAGCAGATGCACGATTTTATAGGTCAACACCCGCGTCTTCCCCGAGCCGGCGCCGGCAATGACAAGCTGGGGGCCGTCGAGATACTCCACGGCCTTCCGTTGTTGCGGATTGAGGTGCGACAGATAATCTTCCATCGCCAATCAGATGAATTTATTGAGTTTAGGGTCGTAGACATAACCCACAGTGGCCAGTTTAGCCTTGATTTCTGTTGCGTTTACACCGAGGTCGTCACACAGCTCGTTGAGCGAGCCGTAGTAGTCGCGCAGTCTGGTGTTGATGAATCCCAGCAATATGATGGGGTCGTTGGGGAGTGTATCGAATGTCATCGGATTATGTGCGTTATATATTGTTGAGTGCAAAATTAGCCATTTATGCCGGAAATTTTCCTAACTTTGCACGAAAATAGGCACTCTTGCAGACATGTTTACCATAGATTATTTTTCAGAAATCATCGAGAAGGCCATCGCGGCCATGGGTTTCCCGGCAGAGCCATCGGGGTTATATGAACCGGTACGCTACACCCTCGACGGCGGAGGGAAAAGGCTTCGGCCGGTGCTGCTTATGGCTTCGGCAGAGGCCTTTGGGGCGAAAGCCGAAGATGTTGTGAAGCAGGCTCTCGGCATAGAGATGTTCCATAATTTCACGCTTCTTCACGATGATGTGATGGATAATGCCGACATGCGCCGAGGGCGCCCGACGGTTCACCGCCGGTGGAATTGTTCCACTGCCATACTTTCAGGCGATGCCATGCTCACATTGGCCACCCGACTGGTTGCGGATTGCCCTGACATCCAACTCCGCGGTGTGCTCGGGCTGTTCAACGCCACAGCGATGGAAATCTATGAAGGCCAACAATATGACATGGATTTTGAAAGCCTCAACGATGTGGCGGTTGAGCGTTACCTTGAGATGATAAGGCTGAAGACATCGGTGTTGCTTGCCTGTGCATGCCGCATGGGGGCAATGCTTGCAGGTGCCGACGAGGCGTCGTGTGCGGCGATGTACCGCTATGGTGAGCTGCTTGGGCTTGCGTTCCAGCTCCAGGATGATTATCTCGACACGTATGGCGACCCGGCTCTGTTCGGTAAGGAAATCGGAGGTGACATCATCAATGAGAAGAAAACATGGTTGTGGATTAATGCTATGACAGAGGGGCGCGAGCAGATGCAGCGTGTGCTTGACAAGAAACTGACCGATTATCTCAAAATCAAAGAGGTGAAAGAGATTTATGATTCTCTTGACCTTCCTGCGCGCTCCCATAGTTTGATTGAATCTTATGTTGAGGATGCCATTGCAGCCCTTGACAATGCGAAAATCAGTGCAGAGGCCCGTAGCTTCTTCGTAAACCTTGCCAACCGCACCCTGTCAAGGGCTAATTGACCGGCATACAGCTATGGTATTTGTTGACACACACACGCATCTCTATGACGAGGTGTTTGAAAACGGAGGGGAGGATGCAGTGGCGCGGGCCATTGAGGCCGGTGTCGTGCATATGATATTCCCCGGTACTTCTGTTGATGAGTTCTCGCCCATGAAGGCGTTGGCGGCAAAGTTCCCTGAAAATGTGAGCATGGTGATAGGTTTGCATCCTACGGAGCTGACCGACAATCCGGCCATGGCGTTGAAAGCGGTAGAGAGGGAACTCGCTGACCCGTCGGTGCATTATGTGGGGGTGGGGGAAATCGGTATTGACCTGTATTGCTGCGACCGGAGCCATCGCCGTGAACAGATGGATGCTTTTGAGGCGCAGTGCCGCATGGCGCTCGACCGCGACCTGCCGATAGTGATCCATTGTCGCGACGGACTCGACGAGACCCTTGATGTTCTTGAGGGGCTGCCGTCGGTGCCGCAGGGTGTGTTCCACTGTTTCGGGGGCACCCGGGCCGATGTTGAGCGCATCAGGATGGTCGGGGATTTCTATTTCGGCATCAACGGAATAGTAACGTTCAAAAACACATGTCTGCGCGAGACCCTTCCGGCCATCGGTCTTGACAGGATATTGCTTGAGACAGATGCCCCTTATCTTGCGCCTGTGCCATTCCGGGGCAAACGGAATGAGAGTATGCATATACCTTTGATAGCGTCGCAGATTGCCCAAACGCTTGCCGTGCCGTTGGAGAAGGTGGCGGCGGTCACATCTGCATCGGCAGAAAAATTATTCGGCGCGCTAAGCTCCGTTAACATTCAATAACATCGGATTGTGATTGTATAGCAAGACAACATTATTTTCAGTTTATTTGGCCTGTTATAGGGCCAAATAAATATAAGTGGAAGAACCGGATGTTTTGTCGGAGAATTGTGATGTTAAATTAATTTCACATAAAAAATCGGCAGATTTTCCGTAACTTTGTGGTGACTGACAGGCGTGTTCAGAAGGATTCGCTCCCGGATATTTCCCTGATGATTCACTGCCAGATTGTTTTAGATGGTTTTACGATTGAATGCCTCTATGGGGGAATGAATTCAGGCTTTCACCAGGTTATTGATTTGAAACAAATTAATTAATACTTTATAAAGAAATAATTTTATGAAGAAGAGCGCTTTGCAAAAAGCCCGTGCAGCTTATCAGCCCAAGTTGCCCATCGTGCTCACCGGAGCGGTGCGTCCCGTTGAGGGGCAGGCTACCCAGTCGGTTGCCGACCAAGAGGCTATCCAGAAACTGTTTCCCAACACCTATGGCCTTCCCGAACTGAAATTCGAGAAGAATCCCACTCCATCTCCCTCTAAACCGATGAATGTGGGTGTGATTCTGTCGGGTGGTCAGGCTCCCGGTGGTCACAATGTTATCTGTGGACTTTTCGACGGCATACGCAAAATTCACCGCGACAGCCGTCTCTATGGATTCCTCATGGGCCCCGGTGGTTTCGTTGACCATAAGTACATGGAGCTAACCTCAGCTATTATCGATGAATACCGCAATACAGGCGGTTTCGACATAATCGGTTCAGGCCGCACGAAGCTGGAGACAAAAGAACAGTTCGACAAAGGGTTGGAAATCCTCAAAGAGCTTAACATACAGGCGCTTGTGATTATAGGTGGTGATGATTCAAACACCAATGCAGCAGTTTTGGCCGAATACTACAAGAGCATAAATGCAGGTGTGCAGGTTATCGGGTGCCCCAAGACTATCGACGGCGACCTTAAAAATGCCCAGATTGAGACATCTTTCGGCTTCGACACAGCAACGAAAGTATATTCAGAGGTTATCGGCAACATCCAGCGCGACTGCAACTCTGCGAAAAAATACTATCACTTCATCAAACTCATGGGTCGCTCGGCCAGCCATATCGCTTTGGAATGCGCCCTGCAGTGCCAGCCCAATATCTGCATCATCTCAGAAGAGGTTGAGGCAAAAGATATGACACTCGACCAGGTGGTTGAAAGCATTGCCAACGTGGTTGCCGCCCGTGCTGCCAAAGGTATGAATTTCGGAACCGTGCTTATTCCCGAAGGCCTCATTGAGTTCATTCCCGCTATGAAGCGTCTCATTGCCGAGCTTAACGACCTGTTGGCTAAAAACGCTGCAGAGTTTGCGGCTGTTGCCCCTGCCGAGCAGCGCCAGTATATCATCAACAACCTGTCGGCCGAGAATGCATCTGTCTATGCTTCTCTTCCCGAAGGGGTTGCACGCCAGCTCAGCCTCGATCGCGACCCCCACGGAAACGTGCAGGTGTCTCTTATCGAGACAGAAAAACTCTTGTCGGAAATGGTTGCCAAGAAACTTGGAGCCATGAAGGCAGAAGGCAAATATGATGGCAAATTCGCTTCGCTCCACCATTTCTTCGGATATGAGGGACGTTGCGCCGATCCGTCGAACTTCGATGCCGACTATTGCTATGCTTTGGGCTACAACGCAGCATGTCTCATCCGCAGCGGTGTGACCGGATATATGTCGTCGGTTCGTAATCTCACCAAACCTTCGGTGCAGTGGGTTGCCGGCGGTATACCTATCACCATGATGATGAACATGGAGCGTCGCCACGGCGAGATGAAACCTGTGATTCAGAAAGCCCTTGTTCAGCTCGACGGTGCGCCTTTCCAGAAATTCGCTTCAAAACGCGACGAATGGGCGTTGAACACCTGTTACATCTATCCGGGCCCCATCCAGTATTTCGGCCCGGCAGAAGTGTGCGACCAGCCTACGCTCACCCTCAAATATGAGCACCAGGGCAAATAAGATGTAGGATATTTATCTGCTATAACAACAATGGCGTTGTGGCAAAACCTGCCACAACGCCATTGTTGTTATAGCAGATAATATCGTAACAGAGACGTCGTCGGGGGGCTTGTTTTCAGCCTGCGTCTGTGGATGGGGATTTCACTTCGGACAGCTGCTGTTGGCGGAATTGGCGCGGGGTGCAGCCGAAGGTGGCTGAGAAGAGCTTGAAGAACGTGCCCCGGTTGTTGAAGCCGGCTTTGTAGATTATTTCCTCGATGGAAAGATTGGTTTTTACGAGGAGCTGGCGGGCGATGTTCAGGCGTACTTTTTTGATTATGACGGTTGGGGTCTCTTCGGTTATCCCCTCAATGCGGCGGTAGAGATTGCGCACACTTAGTTTGAGGCTGTCGGCCACGAATTGTGTTGATAAATCAGGGTTGGCTATGTTGTCGTGGATTACTTTCAACATGGCCTCTATAAAGGCTTTGTCTTCTTTGTGGAGCAGTTTGCCGTTGATAAGTTCAAAGGCGCTGATAGGTGACTCGTAGTAATCTTTGATGTTGTTGTCGCGTTTGAGCAGGTTGGCGACTGCCGAGCGAATGAAGTCGATGTTATATGGTTTGGTGACATACATGTCAGCGCCGGCTTCCAATCCTTTGAGTTTGTCTGCATCGCTCTGTAGTGAAGAAAGTTGTAATACGGGTATATGGCTTGTTGATTTGTCGGTTTTTATTATACGGGTCAGATCAAGGCCTGATAGTTCACCCATTATAATGTCGGTTATTACCAGGTCAGGATGTTTTTGATTTAGGCGTTCAATAGCTGCTTCAGCCGTATCGAATGGCTCGATGTTGTAGGTGTCGCTGAGCGTGTCGGAAATGAGCCATAGCGACTCCCTGTCGTCATCAACGATGAAAAGGGTGGGGCGGTTTTTGTCGTAGGTGAAGTTTTCGGCGGTAATGGCCGGCGTGGGGGTGACATCTACGGTGGGTCTCTCTTCGAAATGGAACTGCTCAGGAGAATCTGCCGTGCAGGTGACTTCTATTCTTGGCAAGGTCACGCTGAATGTGGTGATTTCGTTTGGCACGCTTTCAACTTTTATTTCCCCTCCAAGCAGCTTAGTCAGTCCGTGGCAAATGGCCAGCCCCAGACCGTTGCGCTCGATTGTACCGGCTGCGCTTTTCCGCTCGAATCGCTCCAGCACGGTATAGCGGTCGAACACTTTCGAGATATTTTCGGCTTTGATTCCCGGTCCGCTGTTTGATACGTTTAAGCATAGATTGTCGGCATCGTTATCAAACGACAGGCTAACGGAGACTTTGCCTCCGTCGTGGGTGTATTTGAATGAATTGGATAGCAGATTGGTTACTATGGTTATGAATCCGCTCCGGTCGGTAGGCCATGTGATGCCTGGTGACACCTCGATTGTGAACTCAACGTTTTTCTGTTCTGCCATTATTCGGAAATTATCTGCAATTTCGGCGGTGAGGGTGGATACGTCGGTCTGGGTCACATCGGGTTTGCGGTGGTCGGTGTCGATGCGTCTGAACTCTATAAGTTCCTGGATTAGTTCGTTCAGACGTCGGGAGTTGCGGTGGATCAGCGATGTGAACCTTTGGGTGGAGGCATCGAGATTTTTATTGTCGAGCATTCTTTGGCATGATCCGGATATTAGATTGAGCGGTGTGCAAAGCTCGTGGGTGATGTTGGTGAAGAATCGCAGTTTTGATTCATAGATATCCTCCCGTTGTTGGTGTTCCATGTCTTTCACGATGCGGTGGCGTTTACGGCGCTGGTTGCGCATCAGGACCGCTATGATGCCGATAAACAGGGCTATGATGAGCAGTATGTAGACGGTGAATGCCCATGGAGAGGCATACCATGGAGGGGTGATACGAAGAGGAAGCTCATAAATTCCGCTTTGTGTGGCCCCATGGCGGTAGCGGACTTGTAGACGGTAATTGCCAGAAGGAAGGTTGGTGAATGATATGCGTTCTGAGTTTCCGTTGTCAACCCATTTGTCTGACGCCCCGAGCAGACGGTAGCTGTATTGGAAGTCGTGGCCGCGCCAATAGTCAACAGCGTCGAATCCGATTGAAAACGTGTTGTCGCGATATGAGAATTCCAATTGAGAGGTTGGGTCGATGTTATGTTCGATGTTGCCGGCGGTTATAGTGTTGAACCTTACCGGAGGCATGATACTGTCGGTTTGCACCGCATTGCACTCCACAGCAAGCACGCCGTTTGTGCCGCCGAAATAGCAGCTGCCATCGGCCGACGCATAAGCGGCTCCGTCGCAATATGATGTTATGTCGATGCCTGAATTGACGCTGAAGGTGCTGACACTCCTTTGCTCCGGTATATACTGGATAAGGCCGTAGTTGGTTGTTGCCCATAGAACACCTTCTTTATCTGCTGCTATGGCATGGACAGTGCTGACCGCATCGTTTGTCCCCGTAGCGATAACGGTCATATATGATAGTCTGCTGTTGTTGGGGTTGTCTATTGCAAGCAGCCCCATGCTTGTTCCGATATAAAGTGGGAGCTGGCCCGGAATGCGGCCTATTGCAAGGATGTCGTTATTCAGCATCCTGTTTTCCTGTGTGAACTTGATTACCGATGCGGTGTTTTCAAGCCTGTTGTAGCGGTAGAGCCCGTTGCCCCTGTTGCCAAACCATATGGTTGAGTCATTATCGGTGAAAATGGCGAAGAACTGGTTGTTTTTCGGTTGTCCTGGAGAGAAAAACATCTGTTCGGCTCCGGTGGCCACCGGAGTATCGGCGGTTCCGCCGATACTGATTCTGAATATGCCATATCCAACAGTTGCAACCCAGAGCTCGTCTCCGGTCTCCGCCATGGCATGTATATATCGCAACATAGGGAGGTCTGGAGTCTGGAGTTTTCTGATTTCTCCTGCGGAATATGACCAGTAGTTTATACCGTTGCCGTCGCTTCCTATCCAGAAAAGGTTGCGGTTGCTTGGTGCGAAGCAATAAACTGAATTGTCAAGCAGATTTGAATTGTTTTGGGTGAACAGTGAGCACCTGCTCGCCGGTGCTGCCGGTGTGTCATAGTTTGAGAAACGGATTATGCCGTCGCCTTTCGTGCCGGCCCAAAGAGAGCCTTGGCGGTCTTTAAAAACAGCCCGCACCGGTTTGCTGACTATGAATGGCAGACTGGAAAATGTTTCTGATATGAATGTGTGGGGTTCGGTTGAAAAGCGGTAAACCCCCTCCCCGTCGGTGGCAAGCCATACCACACCCTGGCGCTGGTCTTTCAGCACCGAAAACACACCGCTTGATATGCCTAATGGCACAATTCCGAATCCTTCACTCTCCTTATTGCGTTTGAGCATTACCGCGCCACCGGTTTTGAACCCGATGATGAAATTCTCATCAATGTCTGTTACTGCCGACACTTCACCCCTGTTTGTGAGTTCCACCGGCATGTTATAGATGAAGCGGGTTGTGCGGTTGTGTGTGTCGAGGCGGCATAATGCATTCTGTGTAGTAAGATAATAGAATATGTCTTCGTTGTCAGAGGTGCGGAATGCCGATGATGTGGAGATGTCGAAGCCTTCTGCCGGTTTCAACTCAACTGAGCCGTCGGCATCTCGTTTCAATGGCATGATTATCGCTTGTTCTTTTGCCAAGATCCAAAGCTCATCGCGGGAGTTTATATCCATGGCGGTGACATCGGAAAAAGGAACAGGCAGAGGTTCTGCCGACGGTTTAAAATCGCCTGAATTGTGGTTATAGATGAATAATCTGTTTTCAGGTGTTATTACAACCACGTCTCCTTTTTTAGACACGGCATTGCGGTAGGTGCCGTTGAATTCCCTGAAATAATCGATTCTGTTCTTGTGCGTGTCGAAGCGGTCAATCCCATAGTTAGTGTGGATCCACATGATTCCGTCGGTGGTCTGGTCGACTTGTTCGATAAGGTTGCCTGAAAGCTGTGATGTGCAGTTGTTGCCTGCTCCGTAGATTTTTATTGATCTGTTGCGGATTTGGTTCAGGCCGTCAACCGTTGCAGCCCACATATAGCCGTCGTTATCCTGCATCAGTGATAGCACGAACATGCTGGATAGGCCATGCTCTACGGTGAAGTTTCGTTTGTTAAATTCATTGGCGGCGTTGAGTGTTGTCAGAAACAACATAAAAGCCAGGGTGGTAAATATACGTGTTTTCATGGTTATGTCTGAACGTATGTCTGAATTCGTGCAGCGATGCAAAGTTAGTGATATACTTTGACTTGGCAAACAAAATGGCTCCTTTATGGCGTTTTTTGTGAATCAGTGCCATGCGCAGGCAGTTTTGGAAAAGTACGGTTTTCGCGCCAAAACAATCGTATTACGGCGCCACGACGTTTTTGCAGACGTTAATGTCACGCTTACGGACAAATGTTGTTTCGGATGGTTTTAATTTTGCGATGCCTAACAAAAGTGAAATAATCTGAAAACCCATGAAAGGGCATATGGGGATTCCCCTGTTGCTGCAACCGAAAAATAATAGTACCAAAACAAAATACCAATCAATGAAAATGTCACAGAAAACAGTATGGCTTCGCAAGGCACTGCCTCTGATAACGGCTGTCCTGCTCGGCACATTGGGCGCTTTCGCACAGAAAGAACTGCGTGTGGTGGGTGTGGTGACCGACAGTATCGGCGACCCGGTTATCGGGGCGACAGTGCTTGCCAAAGGGTCGTCGATAGGTGCTTCGACCGATATCGATGGCAACTATGTTATAAACGTGCCGTCAAACGGCACATTGGTTTTCTCTTATGTGGGTTTCGCCACTCAGGAAATCAAGGTTAACGGACGCACTAATATCGATGTCGTTATGACGGAAACCGAGCTTAATCTCGACGAGGTTGTGGTTGTCGGTTACGGCACGGCGCGAAAAATCTCCACAATAGGTGCGCAGTCGGGGGTTAAATTCACTGCAGAGCTGAAACAGCCGGTGGCAACTTTGTCGTCGGTCCTTGCCGGCCGTGTTGCCGGTGTGATCGGTATGCAGCGCAGTGGTGAGGCGGGTAAAGACGACAATACGCAAATCTGGATACGCGGTGTGTCTACAACAACGTCGGCAACCCCACTGGTGTTGGTCGACGGTGTTGAACGTTCATGGACGAACATTGATCCCGAAGATATCGAGTCGTTCCAGATTCTTAAAGACGCCTCGGCAACGGCTGTATATGGTGTGAAAGGTGCCAACGGTGTTATCCTTATCCAGACTAAGAAGGGTGTGAAGGGGAAACCGAAAATAAAGGTGGAACTTAATTATGGTATCACTAATTTCACCCGTGTTCCCGACCTTGCCGACGGTGTGACCTACATGCAGATGGCCAATGAGGCTTCAATCAATAAGACAGGCGTTCCGGTTTATTCTCAAGATGTGATTGCGGCAACGGCCTCGGGGTCTGATCCTATGCTTTATCCGAATGTCAACTGGATGAAGACCATCTTCAAAGACCATGGCAACAATTTCCGCGCCAACATCAACATGAACGGCGGTTCGGATTTCGCACAGTATTATTTTTCACTTGGTTATTATAATGAAGGTGGACTTTACCGTGAAAATAAGGCTGAGAAATATGACGGCAGCATGAGTTTCAACCGTGTGAACTATGTGAGCAACATCACAATGCAGCCAACGAAGACGACAACGGTCGATTTCGGTGTGAAGGGTGAGATTTCAGATTACAATACACCTTATTTCAGTGCTGCCGACGTTTTCAAGACAATCATGCAGGCTTATCCGACCCTCTATCCGGTGACCTATGATGATTTCAAGACTCCGTATAAAAACAATGGCGGCGGTGTGAAGAACCCCTATGCCATGATTCACCGTATGGGTACGAACAAACGCAACACATCGGAAACTCGTGCAGATCTGAATATCCGGCAGAATTTCGACTTCTGGCTGCAGGGTCTGGAAGCACGCGTGCTTATCGCCTATGACTTCTATATGCGCAACGACATACAGCGCATCGGCAGCAATCCGATTACTTATAATGCCACCGGACGGGATCCGCAGACAGGAGAACTCATATTGGACCGCACGGATAACATGAACGGTAAAGATACGTGGGATTATAACAAACAGCAATGGGGACATCGCCAGTATTATCTTGAAGCAGCCCTCAACTACAGCAATATTTTCAACAATATGCACCGTGTGTCGGCTATGCTGCTCTATAATATGACCGATTACTCTAATGTCACAGCCGGAACTCTCTACCATGCGATACCGTTCCGCAGCATGGGGCTGGCAGGGCGTGGCACATACTCGTTTGACGACCGTTATTTTTTCGAGGCCAACTTCGGTTATAACGGTGCTGAGAACTTTGCGCCCGGAAAGCGTTTCGGATTCTTCCCCTCGTTTGGTGCGGCATGGGTGCCTACCAATGAGAAATTCTTCCCTCACAATGAATGGCTGAGCTTCTTGAAACTGCGCATGTCGTGGGGTAAGGCCGGTAACAGTATCCTCGACAATACAGCCCGTGGGGAAAGCAACGTGAGGTTTGTTTACCTTCCCACCGTGGCTTCGGGCAACGGTTATACTTTCGGTGACCAGCGTCAGAACGGCTACGGAGGTGTGGCAGTGGGGCGTCCGGCAGTTGATGTGACATGGGAGACCTCGACGAAATATAATCTCGGTCTTGACCTTCACATGTTCAACAGCTCGCTGCAATTCCAGTTCGACCTTTTCAAGGAGCGCCGCGACAACATATTCCTGCAACGTGCCGCAGTGCCGTCGTTTGTCGGCATCACTACGATGCCCTATAGTAACCTCGGAATTGTGGAGAACAAGGGCTTTGAAATCACCGTTGACTATTCAAAGCAGGTGCAGGAGGTGGGCATCATGTTCCGTGCGAACTTCTCGTTCAACAAAAACAAGATCATCGAGGATGACACAGCCGACCGTCCGTATGAGTGGCTCAATTCCCGCGGACATTCGCTTAATACCTATTTCGGGTATGTCTGCGACGGGTTCTATTCTGAAGATGACATCGCCAATCCAGATGTGCCGAAATTGAAAGGGGTTGCCATGCAACCAGGCGACCTGAAATACCGCGACCTCAACGGCGACAATGTGATCGATGCCTACGACAAGTGCTACATAGGTAATCCGACAGTGCCTCAGATTGTCTATGGCTTCGGGGCGACTTTCACATGGCGCAATTTCTACCTGGGCGCGTTTTTCCAGGGGGTTGGCAAGAGTGACATATCCCTGTCGGCTTCCAACTTCAAGCCTTTCTCCGACGGCTCTGCCAAGGGCAATCTTTATGCCAATATCGTTAACCGTTGGTCGCCAGCAAACCCAAGTCCGGATGCGGAATGGCCCAGGTTGGACTATGGTATGTCGTCGAACACTGAAAACTACCAGATGTCGACTTTCTGGCTCCGCGACGGTTCATATCTGCGCATGAAGACACTTGATTTCGGCTACAACATACCCGATGCGTTTGTTAAGAAGTTGCGTCTGAACTCTTTCAGGGTTTATTTCCAGGCTTATAATCTCTTTACCATCTCTAAATTCAAGATGTGGGACGTTGAGCTTGGTGCCGGCGACGGTACGGCCTATCCGAATACCCGCTCGTTTAACATCGGAGTGAACTTCTCATTCTAACCTTAAAAGCTAACATTAATAGAAAAGCTAACATTAACGGAATTTTCAATGAAAACCTCGATATTAAAACTTTCACTCTGCGCTCTGCTGGCTTTGCCGCTTAGTTCGTGTGAGGATTTCTTCGATAATGAGCCTGATAACACTCAGACTCTTGAAGAGGTGTTTTCCCACCGCAAGCAGACGCTTGAGTTCCTGGCAAATGTCTATTCATATATCCGCCCGCCTTATTGCTGGAGCAATGAGACCATCTGGGCGGGGGTGAGCGATGAAGTAGATGTCACATACACCGACTATGAGGTGTCTAAAATCAACCTGGGGATGCTTGCTCCCGATAAGGAGACACTTTACTATGGCAACCTGTGGAACCATTATTATAACGGAATCCGCGCGGCCACATATTTCCTGCAGCATGTGGATGAAAATACCGAAATGACAGCTGCCGAGATTCTGAAATGCAAGGCTGAAGCCCGTGGCCTGAGGGCGTGGTATTATTTCTGCCTCGTGCGCCAGTATGGCCCTGTTGTTCTGCTCGACGACAGCCATATGATTCCTGCCGATGCTCCCACCTCCGACATGCAGCTTCCCCGCTCATCGGCCAGCAAGTGTTTCGATTACATCGTAAAGGAGTGCCAGGAGGTAATCGATATGAAGGCTCTTGCTGATTTCCGCGACACGGCTCTCGACTATGGCCGCATGACAAATGCCACAATGGCCGCAATCAAGGCCCGTGCGCTGCTATATGCCGCCAGTCCGCTGTATAACCAGGATCAGACATTGCCTGTATTTAAGAACTTTGTCAATGTCGACGGTTCCAAAATAATGGACTATACCGATGCCGATGCTCAAACCCGCTGGCAGAAGGCTGCTGATGCGTGTCGTGAGCTTTTCCGCTATCCCGGTCTGTCGCTTTATGACGTAGGTGACCCCTATGAGTCTTACAAAGATATCCATATGAAAGATTGGAACTGTGAGGTGATATGGGCGCGTCCGTCGGGGCAATTCTGGGAGCAGCAGATGGCATCGTCGCCACGCTTTGTTTCAGGCTGGTCGGGCTGGGGGGTCACCCAGGAGATGGTCGATGCGTTCTTCACCCGCACGGGTTATCCGGTTCTTGAGCGCCCCGACGGAAGCCGTTATGCCGAAGACGGGTCATATTCCGAGGATGGCTTCTCGACTTCTGCAGGCGATGACGGCCATACCCAGCGTGACACCTATCTGATGTATTGTAACCGTGAACCGAGATTCTATGTGTCGGTGGCGTTTGAGAATATGAAGTGGATTTCGAAATACAACGATGCGCAGGTTCATTTCTATTTCGGCGGCAACACCGGGCGAACCAATGTCGAGAACCGCAACTATTCGCAGACCGGCTATCTCACCCCGAAATTCGTGGATCCGGAATCTGATGTTGCCAACGGCCGTAACCAGGAACATGCCGCGGTGCTGCTCCGCTTGGGTGAGTTTTATCTCAATTATTTTAGTAGATGACAAAAATTAAATTTATGCTGTTAAACACTTAATTTTCAG
>ERZ777011.750-NODE-750-length-45132-cov-16.713069_pt1 | contig 45132 bp, 46 predicted proteins | sample MGYA00374964_ERZ777011 | MGnify/ENA primary metagenome ERZ777011 (study PRJEB29310, sample SAMD00008975) | mouse gut metagenome | study: EMG produced TPA metagenomics assembly of the Metagenome analysis of fecal microbiota from mouse which was promoted...
ATTGAATTTCAATAATTTCAAAGTACTCTTATGATTTTTTAGTGGACACTAATGAAGTATTATCATTAGTTTATGTTCCGGTTTTATAAACACAAATATACTCAGTTTCCAACGTGCGTGCTCATTTCTTCCATTTTTTGTTATTGGAGGTTATTTGCGCTCAAATGGGTTATTAAAAAAAATTGACGAATTGAAAACGAGTCTTTGCATTATAGGTGTATTTCCGTTTATCGTTTACATAATACTGAATAACTACTTTGATGTAAGTATCCAAGCATTATTCAATGGCAATAAATCTTATTCAACTTCATTTGACTTAATAAATCGTTTGATATGGCTCATATCGTCACTTGTCATTAGTCTGTGTATATACAAAATAACACCCGATAATAAAATACTGGCTAAATATGGTGGCTGCACACTTGTAGTATACCTATTCCATTCGTTCTTCACTCAATCTATCGGTAAATTAATTGATGCCCACTATTTACCTAATGACATTTTTTCAAATGTCGCAATATCATTGCTGATATTCATTTTCTGCATAATGATTGGTAAATTTAAGCTTGCGCAAAGGCTGATAAATCCCATAAAAATCAAGTAGGAAAGTCTCTACACTCTCCTACTCTTTTTAAAGATATCATTTTCTAAAACATATAAATTCCTAAAACGGCATAGGCCCGTCCATGGCGGGTGGAGGCACTATGCCACCGCCAAACGGATCGTAATCATCAGGAAGGCCACCAGACATTCCACCATCCATATCACCGTTTATCTTAGAGCCGAGAATCTCTCCTCCCGTTCCACCACCGCCACGCAGTCTTGTGTCCTCCGGATTTTCAAACCTGGTGAACTCACCACGGAACGTCAGCAGCACATCACCGGTGGCACCCTTACGGTGCTTGGCTATTATTATCTGCGCCATGCCATGCAGGTCACGCCCGTGATCGTCCTGGAATATATGATAATACTCGGGACGATGCACAAAAAGCACCATATCGGCGTCTTGCTCGATCGCTCCCGACTCTCTCAAATCACTGAGCTGCGGACGCTTCCCCTCAAGACCTTCGCGCGACTCGACACCACGGTTAAGCTGACTCAACGCCAATATAGGCACATCAAGCTCTTTGGCCAGTCCTTTGAGCGATCGTGATATGGTAGAGACCTCCTCCTGACGACTGCTGAAACGCATACCGTTGGCATTCATCAATTGAAGATAGTCGATCATTATTATCTTCACGCCATGCTCACGCACAAGTCTTCGAGCCTTAGTCCGCAGCTCAAACACCGACAAACCCGGAGTGTCATCGACATAAAGAGGCGCGCCGAGCAGTCCGTTCATCCGCTTGTCAAGCCTCTCCCACTCGTCAGGTTGCAACTGTCCGTTAAGAATTTTGCTACCTTGAATTTCACAGCAGTTGGATATCAATCTGTTCACAAGCTGCACATTGCTCATTTCAAGCGAGAAGAAAGCCATCGGAACTTTATAATCCGCAGCGATATTTTTTGCCATCGACAGTGCGAAAGACGTCTTACCCATCGCCGGACGACCGGCGATAATCACAAGGTCGCTCGGCTGCCATCCGCTCGTGATGTCATCAAGTTTATGGTATCCCGTAGGCACACCCGTAAGTCCGTCTTTGTTGGCAGCCGCTTTCTGGATTACGTCCACCGCATTTCTAATCACAGGATCAATCTGAGTGTAGTCCTTCTTCATGTTGCGCTGCGACAACTCGAAGAGCGAGCCTTCGGCCTCCTGCATCAGTTCATCCACGTCTACCGTCTCATCGAGGGCTTTGGTCTGTATACCGCTCGAAAAGGATATAAGTTGACGGGCAAGATATTTCTGGGCTATTATGCGGGCATGATATTCTATATTTGCCGACGATGCCACACGTGAGCTGAGTTCTGAGATATAAACCGGGCCTCCGACCTCTTCAAGCGTACCGTTTTTTGCCAATTGGTCAGTCACCGTCAGCATGTCCACCGGACGCTCCGCCATACTCAGATCCCTAATGGCCGAATATACCATCTGATTGCGAGGCTCGTAGAAACTCTCCGGATATAAAATCTCGCACACCACAGCATAAGCATCCTTGTCTATCATCAAAGCGCCGAGCACAACTTTCTCCACATCGAGAGCCTGAGGCTGCAAATGCCCGTAAGTATTGTCCACGGCAACCGCCCTCTGTGTCCTTCGCCTGTTGTTATCTTGTCCTGCCATCTTGAATTTATGAATTAGAGAGTGCAAAAATACTATTTTTTTTGTAATTTTGCCCGTGAAACAAGAATTATTGCAATACGAAAAAAGTTTTAAAATGATAAGTTTCCCCATTGCCAAAATAAACCTCGGTCTTAATGTCGTGGCCCGGAGGGCAGACGGCTATCATGATCTTGAAACCGTGTTTTATCCTGTCCCGATAAAAGACACTCTTGAAATTTATCCCATGCACGATGATTTTCCATCGGAACATGCCTGCGACCTGAAAGTGACAAACATTGCAATTGACGGAGACGAGCAGCGCAATCTCGTGGTAAAAGCATACAACATGATTGCCGAACGGTACACCCTGCCACGCATCCACACACACCTGCACAAGCAGATACCTACACAAGCCGGCATGGGAGGCGGCTCGAGCGACTGCGCATACATGATAATGCTTCTCAACGACACGTTCTCTCTCGGCATGTCTAAAAGAGAAATGACAGAATACGCCACACGGCTTGGAGCCGACTGCCCTTTCTTCATACTCGGCAAGCCGGCATACGCTGAAGGAATAGGCGAACGCCTGGAACCCATAGCCCTCGATCTCGGCGGATGGCATATAGCGATAGTACGCCCTGACATTCCCGTATCCACCAAAGAGGCTTTCTCGTTAATTTCGCCACAAGCCACGGTGATAAAATGCCGAGACATAGTAACACAGCCGATGGAAACATGGCGCGACACTCTCGTGAACGATTTTGAAAAAAGCGTGTTTGCGCTACATCCGGAAATAGGTCGAATAAAAGAACGTCTCTACGACCTCGGGGCAGTATATTCTGCCATGAGCGGAAGCGGAAGCAGCGTGTTCGGTCTGTTCAGGGAGCGACCTGACCTGAGTCCATTCAAAGGTATGTACGCATATACCACTCTGCTGTAAGCAGACACGGACAAAAGTTGCTGCCATGAGCGAGGCCGTGTTAAATGTAAAATAAAATACAACCTGAGCCTGTGTCCTCACTCATGAATATTTATACACAAACACACCTTTCGGCAATCTGTTTTACCTTGAAAAATGACATGATTTCCATCACAGACAATGAAAAAAAGATTATCTCGCAAACGGATAGCCGTTGCACTCCAACGGGTAGCCCGTCGCTCTGCGTTTAGTATCTAAACGCAAGCCAACGAGACGCTAAACGCGAACCAATAAGATACCCGATACAAAGCAAAAAACGGCAAAAAAATAAAAAACCGGGTGTCAGATATTGAATATCGGACACCCGGCCATACAAGTCACAGACATTACGCAAAAATCAGCAAGTCCGTATCAAACTACGGTCTGCATTTAAGCATAATAAATAATAATGTGGGAAAAATCGTTTTCTGTATCGCGATTTTCCCTGTTTATCAAATTTTAAAGCCTTCAAGATGTGCATAAATATGCACTTCAGGTATATGAAGCAGTGGTTGACAACGGTTTGTTTGTAATTTTTTATTATTGTTATCATATATCTTGCGTTTTTTTCGAGTACAAATATAATATCCAAATGCCAGAAAAACAAACATCACCACGATATACATGCCGATACACAATGCCGTGACGTACAAAAAAAACAGCGTGACGGATTGTTTTCCACCACGCTGGACATATTCAGTTTTCAACATATTGTCAAAACAATGGCACAAGATATTTTGCCATCAAATATCCGGCAACCATCAGCCATACGAAAAGGATTGCGGCAAGCAGGAATGGCTTGAATCCGGCTTTCTTGAACTTCTCTATGCTCGTTTCCGCTCCTAGGGCAGTCATTGCCATTGTCAACAGGAAAGTATCAAAAACATTTATGGACTCAACAATCGAGGCCGGCAAAAGAGCAAATGAATTGAAACCAATGACAACGAGAAAGAGAATTGCAAACCACGGAACGGACACATTCGACCGTGAAGAGCCGGCACCGCCGACAGCCGCCGCACGAGACACCGAATAGCTGATAATGAAAAGCACGGGAACAAGCATCATCACTCTAATCATCTTCACGATAATAGCCGGATCGGCAACACTCTTGCCCATGGCGTTACCCGCTCCTACCACATGCGCCACCTCGTGAACGGTAGAGCCGGTGAATACTCCCATAGCCTCAGGCGAGAGGCCGACAATTCCCGAACGATAAAGAACAGGATAAATGAACATGGCCAATGTGCCGAAAATAACCACAGTGGCAACAGCAACGGCTGTCTTATAAGGCTTTACCTTTATGGCCGACTCGGCACCCAATATCGCGGCCGCACCGCAAATTCCGCTGCCTACAGAAGCGAGCAGGGCTATGCCGCGATCCATTTTGAGAAGCCGGCCAATCAATATTCCACCGAGAATGGTGGTAGCCACAATGACAGCATCCACACATATAGCCGGCAAACCGACAGCCGTGACATCCTGAAAAGTGAGCCGAAAACCGTAAAGTATTATTCCCAAACGAAGTATCCGCTTTGAACAGAACGTGATTCCCGGTACCCATGTCTCGGGCAGGTTGTTCCGCAAACTGTTTGCATAAAGCATCCCCAAGACAATACCGACAATCATCGGACTGAGAGACAGGCTCATTACAAACTCTGTCTCACCAATATAAAATGCGGCACAAGAAAACAACGCAATCAAAAGTATTCCGTGGAGCATGCTGCTCCGATGTTCCGATAGTTTCATAATGATAATTATTTTTTATTCATATAAATGACTCAACAATACTTTTATACCTATGATAATCAAAATTATACCTCCGAACAACTCTGGATGAAATCGGCGTGAAACCGCATTACCGTATTTCACTCCCAACAGGAAACCGGCTATCCCCATTATAAGCGAAACCATCCCGATGACAGACAGGGGCATCACAAGTCGGGATACGCGGTCATATCCTATGCAGGACAACGATATTCCGACGGCAAGGGCGTCAATGCTCGTGGCAATAGCCAAATACAACTGAGTGGAAAACCGTTCAGGACTGAAACGCTCTTCTTTCTCCGTATCAAAAGATTCCCTGATCATTCGCCCTCCAATAAAAGCCAACAAACCGAACGCTATCCAATGGTCGACAGAAACAAGATAATCGCTGAAATGATTGGTGCCCAACCATCCGACAAAAGGCATGAAGGCTTGGAACAGGCCGAACAACAGGCTCATACGAAAAACAATACCCCAGGCATAGCGGCGCATTATGACACCGCTAACGACAGATACCGTGAAACAGTCTACAGCAAGGGCTATTGCAAGAAATACTATATCAAATATATTCATAACCGCTGCAAAGATAATAATTTTATCCCATAAAACTACTTGCGGCCCGACACGATAACATTGTTAAAAGCGACTTGACGGATAAACAAATTATCCCCCGATGTGAATCGGGGGATAACAACACAAACACAAAATAAAACACGGCCACCATCCGGATGGCCGGTCTATTATCCTCAATATCATTGTATTCCTTTCTCACGCAGTCTCACCTGCCAGTTCCATGCCGACCTGAGAGTATCTTCAAGACTTGTCTCGGCTTTCCAGCCAAGCACATTGTTAGCCTTGTCCGTATTCGCCCAAACTTTCTCTATGTCACCCGAACGGCGCGGGGCATAAGCCCAGTTAAGTTTCACTCCTGTTGCCGCCTCGAATGCATCTACAAGCTCTTTCGTCGAAACTCCGTGTCCGGTGCCTACATTAAATATTTCAAGTTTGTCGCTATCGGTTTCAAGCACCCTCTCCATCGCCTTCACATGTGCCTTCGCAAGATCTACAACATAAATATAATCGCGGATACATGTTCCATCGGGAGTATTATAGTCGTTTCCGAATATGCTCAGTCTCTCACGTATTCCCATGGCTGTCTGCGTGACGTAGGGAATGAGATTCATCGGCACCCCGTTTGGCATCTCGCCAATAATACAGGACGGATGCGAGCCTATCGGGTTGAAGTATCTGAGAAGAACGGCCTTGACCGATGCACCGCTGTTTATATAGTCGCGGATTATTTCCTCGTTTATCTGCTTGGTATTACCGTAAGGGCTTTCCGCCGGTTTCACGGGAGTATTCTCCGTCACTGGCAGATTATCTGAATCCGGTTGACCGTATACAGTGCAACTCGATGAGAAAATTATTCCTTTCACACCGTATTTAGGCATCAGTTCGAGGAGATTTACAAGGCTGACAATGTTATTGCGGTAATAAAGCAACGGTTTCTCCACGCTCTCACCAACAGCCTTACTTGCCGCAAAATGAATAATACCGTCTATATCCGGATATTTTGAGAAAACCGTTTCCAATGCTTCCTTGTCGCAGCAATCCACATACTCAAAAGCCGGACGAACACCGGTAATCTCCTCTATGCCATCCACTACGCCCGCCTGCGAGTTGGAAAGATTGTCTACAATGATAACGTTGTAGCCTGCGTTCTGCAACTCAACAGTAGTATGGGAACCGATAAAGCCGGTACCTCCGGTCACCAGAATTGTCTTTTTCATAATTAGTATTTCCTTATTATTTATGAATAATTGATTTATAATTAAATGACGACACCACTATAATGACAATGTTTTAAAACAAAAGGGAAAGACGCTGTCACGCCTTTCCCCCACTCACCATATTGTTATTCCAATCCGAATAGTTGCTTCAAGCCCCCGTCTACACCAGAGAAGCCCATGAAAGCAAGGCTCAACAGCCCGGCGGACACAAGCACTATCGCCACTCCGCGCATACCTTTAGGGATATTTATCATTTCAAGATGCTCTCGCATTCCTGCAAAAACAGTAAGCGCAAGGCCGAAACCGATAGCCGTAGAGAACGCATATACAATTCCCTGAATGAGATTATAGTCTTTCTGTATCACCAAAATAGCGACACCAAGCACGGCACAGTTGGTCGTTATAAGAGGCAAAAAGATGCCAAGAGCCTGATAAAGGGCCGGAGAAACTTTCTTCAAGATAATCTCAACCATCTGAACCAAAGACGCGATGACAAGAATAAAAGCTATTGTCTGGAGATATTGTATGCCGTAGACATCAAGCACAAACTTCTGAACCAGATATGTGACGATGGTTGCCAATGTAAGCACAAAAGCCACCGCGGCACTCATTCCAAGGGCTGTATCAACCTTTTTGGACACTCCGAGAAACGGACAGATGCCAAGGAATTGCGACAACACGATGTTGTTCACAAATATTGCTGATATAAATATAAGTATGTATTCCATAATATGACTAATCTTTCTTTAATTTGTTAACCACCGCAATGAGATATCCGAGCGAGATAAACGCTCCCGGAGGCAGGATGAACAGCAATATGTTGTAAGCCTCAGGCAGGATAGTCACTCCGAAAACGGAACCGGCACCAAGAACTTCGCGCACAATGCCGAGCAGAGTAAGCGCAAGGGTGAAACCAAGGCCGATACCGATACCGTCGAAAAGACTGGAAACCGGATTGTTTTTACATGCGAAAGCCTCCGCACGTCCAAGGATGATACAGTTCACAACGATAAGTGGTATGAACAGACCGAGCGACTGATTGACAGACGGCAGATATGCTTTAAGACACATTTGGAGTATCGTCACGAACGAAGCGATGACAACGACGAACACAGGTATGCGCACCTTATCCGGAGTGAGGCTTTTAATGAGCGATATGGCTATGTTCGAACATATCAGCACAAACGTCGTGGCTAATCCCATCGACATACCGTTCATGGCCGAAGTGGTTGTCGCCAATGTCGGGCACATACCGAGAAGAAGCACAAATATGGGGTTCTCCTTGATTATTCCATTGAATAATATCTTTATATAATTCATATCGTATTTCTTTGATTATTCCTTTGTTGTATTCATCGGACAATCCGCCGAATTATCACATGACACTGGATCGCACTCCGTTTGACAGCAGTTTGTTTTACCGCAAGGAGCCGTAACCTGTTCCGTCGCACCGCTTTTACCGTCCACATCCTGTCCGGCATAAGCTGCATAAGCCTGATTAATGGCTTTGAGGAAGGCGCGTGTAGTGATCGTAGAAGCTGTAATGGCATCCACATCACCACCGTCCTTATTGACAACGAGGCGGTTGTCTGCCGTAAGTTGACGACCGATAATGTCGCCTTTCTCACCTTTCTGGAACCATTTGTCGGCCTTTGCGCCGAGACCGGGGGTCTCGGCATGTTGAAGAAGGGTATAACCGAGAATCTTGCCTTCGGCATCAAAACCCACCAATACTTTCAAGTCACCGCCAAATCCCATAGTAGTACTCTCGATGGCAGCGCCAAGGAAAGCCCCATTAGCATCGTTAACCTTATGGATTATAAACGTATATTCTTTGCCTTCAATGTTCTTTTTAATCTCATCATTGGCCGTAACCGTGAGATTTTCCACTCCCATAACGCTCTTGATACCGTTCGCAAGGGCAAGCTCGTCCTGCTTCTTTATCGGCTCTTCGGTCATTTTATTTATCCACCCGAGGAGTCCTCCCGAGACAACGGCCACCGCAACGAGTACGATAACCATATTTACGAGTGATGATTCTAACTTCTTCATTTCTTTACTACCTCCCCGAAACGTTTTGGTTTGACATATGTATTGATGAGCGGAGTGAACGCATTCATGATAAGAATGGCGAAAGACATTCCTTCCGGATATGCTCCCCAGTTACGGATCACAATAGTAAGGAAGCCTATTGCCACACCATATATAAGCTGTCCGCGGCTGTTCATTGGCGAAGTCACATAGTCTGTCGCCATGAAAATGGCACCAAGCATCAGACCGCCACTGAATATCACTATGAAAGGATCGGCATAAGCAGGATTGACAAGGTGCATCAGGCCGCTTACAATGAATACCGTACCAATGATGCTGACAGGAATGTGCCATGTTATAATCTTCTTCCAAAGCATATATGCCAGACCTATGAGCAGCGCAAGGGCACATACCTCACCGATACATCCGGCTCCGGCACCGGTTGTTCCGTTGCCAATCAGTAACGAGAAAGAATCCGGAAGCTGATTAAGCAGCGATGCGTCTCCCGACTTTATTGCATATTTCATCACGCTCAGAGGTGTCGCTCCGGTTGTGGCGTCTGTATAAGCGCCAAGCTGTCCCGCAACCGGCCATGATGTCATCTGGGCCGGAAACGACACAAGGAGAAAGCAACGCCCAACAAGCGCAGGGTTAAACAAATTGCCTCCAAGACCTCCGAATGTCATCTTACCCACTCCGATAGCGATAAGCGCACCGATGATTATTATCCATACAGGAAGGTTCGACGGCAGATTGAAACCGAGCAAAAGACCCGTCAACACGGCAGAACCGTCCATAATGGTATTCTGTTCTCTGTTAAGTATGAATTTTGTTATAGCCCATTCAAAGAAAACACAGGCAAGAACGCTTGTCGCACACACAACGACAGAGCCGAGGCCGAAGAAATAGAATGATGCCAACAAAGCCGGAACAAGAGCGACAATCACTCCATACATATTGCGTTCCACACTGTCGGTACCGTGTGCATGCGGTGATAATGATACTATTAATTTTCCCATGATTAATTACTTTTTAGCATTGCGGGCTCTGATTAGCCCCATTACAGTAGACTTTCCTAAACGAACATTGTCGAGTATAGGACGATGAGAAGGACAAGTGAACTGGCACGAACCGCACTCTATACATGAAGTGACACCTTCCGCCTCCACTTTTTCCCAATTGTGCATGGCCGACGCTGTGGCAAGCAGGAACGGTTCGAGCCCCATCGGACAAACACTCACACACTTGGCACAACGAATACAAGGCTGTACAGGCTTACGCACTGCCTCTTCCTCGCTGATGACAGTCACACTATTGGTACCTTTACATACAGGTACTTCAGTAGAAGTCAATGCCTTACCCATCATCGGGCCACCGGCCAATAACTTATTGTTACCTTCGGGCATACCACCGCAAGCATCTATAAGTTCTCTCATCGGCGTACCCATACGAACAAGGAAATTACCGGGATTGGCAATCTTCTTTCCCGTAACGGTAGTATAGCGCTCAAAGAGGGGCTTATTCTTCATAACTGCCTGATATACCGCAAATGCAGTACCTACATTCTGAACGATGGCTCCAACGTTTACAGGAATTGCCGGAGGTGCCGGGACCTGACGCCTGATGACCGCATCCACCAACTGCTTCTCTCCACCCTGCGGATAACGCTGCTTCAAAGGTACGACCTCTATATTGGGATTGCCGGCTGTCTTCTCTGTCAGCAGGTCTATCGCCTGCGGCTTATTAGTCTCTATTCCTATATATGCCTTATCCACCTTTGCCGCTTTCATGAGCAATTCCAAACCTACAAGTATCTCATCGGCATGCTCCATCATGAGCCTGTAATCGGAAGTGATATAAGGTTCGCACTCAACGGCATTGATAATCACGCACTCGGCCTTGACTCCGGGAGGAGGACAAAGTTTGATAAAAGTAGGAAATCCGGCACCGCCCATACCCGTGACACCGGCCGTCTTTATCCTTTCCACTATCTCTTCGGGCGTCAACTCTGGATGTCCGGCCAGTGTTTCAAGCTTGTCCGAGCGGTCGATTGCCTCTTCCCATTCGTCACCTTCCACATTTATTATAATTGCCGGAACACGATATCCCGTGGCGTCAATGGCCGTATCGACCTTAAACACTGTACCCGACACTGATGAATATATCGGGGCCGACACAAAGCCGCCGGCCTCTGCAATCAGCGTTCCGACCTTCACCTTGTCGCCTTTCTTAACCACCGGCTTTGTCGGTGCGCCGATATGTTGCGACAACGGGAAAATAGCCTGCTTCGGCAGTGCGGCCACCTTGGTAGCCATCTCTGCCGTTATCTTGTTTTCTTCCGGGTGGATACCACCTATTCTGAATGTTCTTATGTTCATAAAATCAAGCCTCCGTCTTTACTTGTTCCACATTAGCCGCACCGGCATCCGGCTTGCCTGACTCCACCTGCACCTTGGGAGCAGGGAAATTAACAGCCACGATTGCATGCGTCGGACATACCTTCTCACACTTACGGCACAAGCGGCACTTATCCGGATCTATATAAGAAAGATTGTTCTCTATCGTAATCGCACCGAACGGACACTCTTTCTCGCACTTTCCGCAACCGATACATGCCACCTTACATGCTTTCATCGCCACAGGACCCTTGTCTTTATTAACACAACTTACATAAACCCTGCGACCTTTCGGACCTTTCTTGCGGAGTTCTATGATATGTCGCGGACAGGCTTTCACACACGCACCGCATGACGTACATTTATCCTCATCAACTTCCGGAATTCCGGTTTCCTCATTGATGTAAATGGCACCGAACTGGCATGCAGCCACACAATCGCCACAACCAAGACACCCGAATCCGCAGGCCGTCTCACCGGCACCGCACGCATGCATTGCCGTGCATGTGCGAAGACCGGAGTACTCTGCTATCTTCGGACGATTGGCACATGTGCCGTTGCAACGTACCACGGCAACCATAGGCTCAGTATTGGCAACAGCCATACCGAGCAAATCGGCAACCTTTCCCATAACCTCCTGTCCGCCAACGGGACAGAAAAAACCGTCGATAGATCCGTTGTCGGCTCCTTTGACAATGGCATCAGCAAAGCCGGCACACCCGGGGAACCCACATCCGCCGCAATTGGCCTGAGGCAACACCTCGGCTACCTGCGACACACGCGGATCTTCCTTCACGGCAAACTTCTTGGAGCAGACATACAGCACGACAGCCGCAACCAGTCCTATCGCTCCAAGCGCAATAACCGCGATAAAAATCAAGTTCATAATCTTTTTTATTTGTTTTAGTTATTAATTTAAGTTTATTCTATCTCAAACGACATCTTGCCACGCATCCTGTCTCTCAGAACGTAAAGGATAGCATAATAAGGTACAAGAGCCGCAAGGCCGGCAATAGCCGACAGCGACTCATCAGACGTGAAAGCATAAACAGCAAATAAAACACCGACCAAAACGATAAAAGGCAGGCCGAAACCGTAAAACAAAGCCTGCATAGCCATACCAACGGAAGCAGACACGACAACCGTATCTCCTACTTTAAAACGGGCACTGTCGGCCACACGAAATACTTCAATGATTTTCTCTTTGCTCTCCGATGCATTGCAATGACCGGCAATTTTGCACGCCGCACATGCCGATGTCTGGAGTATGCGAACTCTCACACACTCCCCGTCAATGGCATCCACAACCCCCGAATGTCTTATTCTGCTGTCCTTGTTATTCATCGCATAGAAACTCACCGGATTGCAATCCGGACTTTACAATGCAAAGGTAATACTATCTCTTGAATAAACAAATAAAAAATCAAAATAATTTCCAATTTTATTCGTAATCGTTTGCGGCTATTCAAATCTTTTTATACTTTTGCCGACAGATAAATTTATGCCGGAAAGGCAGGTCTTAAAAACACTTACGGATATGACAGCTACGGAACAAACATTGCAGCAGACAGAGCGATTTATCGGCAAAGTGGCCGACAAATTTCCGGCAACGGAAGAACCGACGGTTCTAACGGACATACACTTCAGAGTAAACCAAGAGACGGGTGAACTCGTCGCGTTCGACGATGACGACAAAGAAATCACCCGCTCGGTAATAGAACAATGGATAAACAACCATGAAGATGATTTCTACGACTCAGCGACATCGGCCATCCGCAAGTGCCTTGCAAGTAAAAAAGAAATTGTTGAAGGAATGTCTATACTCAAACCTTACTCTTTCGTACTCGAAAACGAGGATAAGGAAAACATAGCCGAACTGTATGTCGTGGACGACGATACGGTAATCATCGACACCGAGCTCATGGCCGACCTCGACAAGGATCTGAACGACTTCCTCGAAAGCATACTAAAAACAAAATAACCGGCTTTTCTACAGCCGGTTATTCGCAATTGACATTCAATAGGAGAATATCAATGTATTTTTATTATTTGACAAAAACATTGGTTTTCCAAAGCTATCAAACAACTTCTCACTATCTGCCAGCCAGCCGTCTGACACCACGTTTGAGCATCGCCCAATAGCACCAGCGTGCCTCATCAGGCCAAAGGCGGTATAGGCTTGCATAGCGTGGCATCTTGACACACATCGTGCGCAACATGTCTTCTTTCTTGCCTACATGGCCTTTATAACGGTAAAACAGACGGCCGAAATTGCCACCGGACAATATCTGACGGCGGAGCAGTTCATAGTTGCCGGTCTCACGGACAAGACGGAACGGCAGACATGACTCGGGAAGTCCCAAATCGTCCACGCAAATACGGCCGAAAGCATGGGCAAGAGGCCAGAGGCGCAAGCCTGATGTCCAGCTGGCAAACTTATTGCGGTCTATCCGCTCGTGCTCGGCTGATAAAAAGACGGCCCAGTCGCACACCTGACGCAGTCCGAGTCCGTCCTCAATGACATGCGTGGCCTTGTGGCAAAGCAGGAAGAAAGCATAAAGAGTTGGTGGCAACTCGCAGACCGTAATACCGTCGATATCGCGCCGTGGACAAACGGAAGAAAGGTCGCCCGATAACTCCCTGGAAACAATCTCGTCCAACATGGCCGTGAAACGGGCATTACTGAAATCGCAAAGCCGGCAGTGGTTCTCCACCGTGACACCCTTATAGGAAAACACGGCATGCTTGGCATAGAAAGTATCAACAGACGACGCAAGCCTTTTGGCTACGGTTCCCGCCTTGACCGCATCGGACGGACGGGCAAAAAACAGGTCAATGTCACCGCAAGCACGATGCTCGGGACACGGATACCTGTCGCCCACGCCAAGCCCTTTCATCAACACCGGCTCGACTCCGGCACGCCTGTACTCTGCCAGCAAACTGCCGAGCACGTCTTTCGCTACCACATTCGACCGCTCAATGCCGCATACACGACCTATCGCCGACATCATCAAAGAACGTCCCGGCCGTACATCCGCAGGAAGCCCCTCAATCCCGTCGACAACCAAGCCAAGCACAGTCTGGCACTCGGCAAAAGCCAATAATCGTTCCCAATCGCAGTTCTCATACAGCGATAGAGATGGAACGTGGCCAAACAAAGAGTAACGGAGAAGAGAAAAGAGGAGGCTATACATAAATAAATACAGTATAATTAATACCTTCCGGACACATTATAATATATATCTTCAAGCATACCGATACGTTTCTTTATATCAAATTCCTCTTCATACAATTTACGTGAGTTCTTGCCATATATTTCAATCTGTTCCGGACTGTCAAGCAAATCACTTATGACATTGACAAAAACTTCAACGTCAAGCGACAGAACACGACCGTTATAACCATCACGTACACAATCTATATTGCCAACCACATCGGATGCTACAATACACTTGCCAAGCGCCATAGCCTCAATAACTGCCAACGGCAAACCTTCATATCTTGATACGGTCAGATACATCACGGAGTTCTCTACATATTTCATGGTTGTGTCATGATCAATCCACTCTTTCAACACAACCACATCTTCCAAACCGTATGATTTTATCCGCAATTTCATTGCATCCAAATCGGGACTGTGAAATCCGACACCAAACAAATAGAATAATATATCAGGATGTCTTTCATGTACACCTCTGATTACATCAACAAAGAAAAAAGGATTTTTCTGATACGAAGGTCGTCCAACTGTAGCGATATACTGCTTCCCCATGGTATACTATCTATATTGATATGCAATTATGCCAACACAAAGCCTTTTCTTGTGAATAACCAATCTCTTTCATACCTAAACTCCGTTCACTCTCGCCACACGCAAGCATGAAGCTTTTTAGTTTGGTAGCTCGTTCCAACATTTTATAAATCCACTGCTTCTTTTTAGACGGCGAGCAGAGGAATGAGAATCCATGCGGAGTATACAGTGTGGGCGTTCCGGTGACAAATCCCGCCACCCTGCCGATGAGACCGCCTTTCGCCGAATGGCAGTGGATGACATCGGGACGCTCCTTGCGGACTATCCTTACTGCCTGCCACAGGGCTTGCATGTCTTTCAGCAGATTAAGGTCGCGTTGCAATGCTGTCAGGTATTCTTTCACTTCCCGTCCGTTGCTGTAGACAGGCCGGCTGTTGTCTGCCTGTCCGTGCATGATGACGTATTCAATGTCACCGCTTGCGAAGGTTATGGAGTTGCGGATATAGATATCCAGGCCGCCGATGAGCTGGCCTATGTGGAGCACTTTCATGCCGCAGCCCTCCTAACATCTGGCTGTGCGGCATCGTATACAGTTGTGATACAACATGTTACGCATCTACCCCCCCGAATAGATTTTGGAATATGTATACCATAATGGAATTATTAAATAGTTTTCTTATCATATCCGCATGTTGCTCTGCCACGCGTTGTATATCGTATTTATCGCACACTTTCTTCAGTGCGGCCTGTCGCATATTGCTTGCTTCCACTGGGTGCTCATAAAGCCAAACAACTTTATCGCAGACTTCTTCCGGAGAGTCAACATCAGCTAAAAGACCGTCTACGCCGTCTTCTATTAAAGTTGGGATGGCATCTATGCGCGTTGCCACAACATTTTTCTCGGCAGCCATATATTCTGCTATGGCAAGGCCGAAACCTTCCCAGCGGCTCAACAGCAATGCGACATCAAAAGTTTTCAGATAGGCGTATGGCTCGTCCGTCCATCCGGTAACATGCAACGGCAGATTGTTTTCCTCGGCATATTTCACTATTTCTGCGGTCATTTCTCCATTACCGACAATAATGAATGCCGCCTGTGGTATTCTTTCTTTTATTAGCTTTGCCGCCAGGATGAAAATATCGGGAGCCTTCTGTGGCGTCAGACGGCCTATCATGCCAACAACATAAGCGTCATCACTTATGCCGAGCGGCTTTCTCTCTTTTGCCGTGGCAGACCTTACCGCACTAATGTCTATTCCGTTTGGAATAAGCTCCAGCTTGTTGCTTCTGCCAATATGTTCTCTTCTTGCAGAGTTTTCTTCTGCTTCCGAGATGCAGACGATACGGTCTGTGGCAGATGCCAGCAACCGCTCTATGAATATATATACCTTTGATTTCAAGCTCATATCCTATACCATGTTAAACGCCCATCCATGCGGATTGTAGATAACTTTACATGACAATCCCAAAACGGCAAGCCTGCCAAGGGCTCCCGCAAAAGACGAATGACAATACACAACGTCCGGACACATGCCCTTTATCTCTCCTCTCAGTTCAAGCACTTTTCTGAATACATACCACGGAGAGAAAGATTGCCTCATGTCTATTTGTCTGATACCGTCTACAATACTATCGTATTTATCTTTGTCATAATTCTGTGAACAGATAAAATATTGTGTCATGTTGCGTTGCTCAAGCAATGGAAGCAGCATGGAAAGATACCGCTCTACGCCTCCGGCGCACTCGGCAATGTGAAGAATCTTCATCTTGAATTGTTAAATATTGCCGTTTTTATTCATTGTGAATGAATGATTTTTCGCAAAATCATTCATTCACAATGAATAAAAATCATTTATTTATATGATTAAAAAGTTTGCAGTCTACTGCATTTTTATCGAAAAAACAATGTATCTTTGCAACGTAGTGCAAAAGAGTTTAATACGTTTAGTTTATGGCTCATATAGAGAGGAAAGATTATTTAGAGTGGTTAGATACATGGCGCGATAAGAGTGTCGTTAAAGTGATAACAGGTATCCGCCGTTCGGGCAAGAGCACGTTACTTGCCCAGTACCGTCAACGTCTGATAGATACAGGCGTGACTACCAGTCAGATACAGACAATAAACTTTGAAGACATCGATAACGAGCCGTTGCTTGAGTATAAAGTTCTGTATCGCCATATAAAGGAGCATTTATGTCCGAATAAGAAAAACTATATATTCCTTGACGAGGTACAGATGGTCAAGGAGTACCAAAAGACAGTAGACAGCCTTACTTTACGGCCAGATATAGATATCTATTTGACAGGTTCAAATGCCTATATGCTTTCCGGAGAGATAGCCACATTGCTTTCCGGCCGTTATGTTGAGTTGAGCATATTACCGTTGTCGTTTGCTGAATATTGCTCAGCTCAGTCTCTTTCTGTCGAACATTCATACCGTAGTTATATTTCAGAAACAAGTTTCCCTTATGGTCTTCAACTTTCTGGTGCGGATGCCGTACGTGAGTATATGAGCGGGCTTTATAATACGATAATCCTGAAAGATATTGTTGCCAGACGCAAATTACAGGATATGGATTTGCTTGAAAGGATAATACGTTTTCTGGCCGATAACATAGGGAATATGGTGTCGGTAAAGAGTATAACGTCTAATCTTGCTGCCGGTGGCAGGAAAGTATCAGACCATACGGTGGAGTCATATTTGCAGTCTCTCATGGAGTGCTATATGTTTTATCGTGTAAACCGTTATGATGTGCGTGGAAAGCAAAATATGAAAGTGGGTCAGAAGTATTATATCTGCGATTTTGGATTCCGTAATCTTTTGCTCGGCATACGCAATAACGACCTTGGACATCTATTGGAGAACATCGTTTATCTTGAGCTTTTGCGGCGTGGCAATCAGGTGATGATAGGAAAGATGGATGGCGAAGAAATAGATTTTGTGACATTCAAGTCGGGTGTTATCGTATATTATCAAGTAGCGCTTACTGTACGTGAGCAGGCCACACTTGAGCGCGAGCTTAAACCTTTGCGGCAGATAGGCGACCATTTTCAGAAGATACTTCTGACATTTGACAACGACCCGGTAGTTTTACATGATGGAATAAGGCAGATATATGTGCTTGACTGGCTGTTAGGAGAACCATGAAATTTGGCTAGTATTCAAATTTAGAATTTCCCCTTTTGATAATCGCTGTTGTCATTAATTATCGGCATACAGCCAATCATATTTTATATTATCGCAGACTAATAGAATCTCTGCAATCGTTGTTATATATCTTCGTTTGATTTCCTCAGCAACATCAACAATTTCTTTGCCTCTTCTTCCCATGAAAATCTGTCAAGGACTTCCGAAGCTGGGGCTATGGGCTCTTTCAGCAGCTCGTCTAACTTTACATTATAATTATACGGATCAATATAATGAGCTGATTTTCCATATATTTCAGGCAGGCAAGTCGCTGGTGAAAGTATAAGTTCTGCACCGCATGACAACGCTTCGAGTGGAGGAATTCCGAATCCTTCGTATATTGCAGGGTGAATAAAAGCACGGCAATGCAGCATGAGAGATTTTATTTCGTCGTCTTTTATATATCCAGTGAAATGCAGATTCTCTGTTTTTAAGTCTTCGGCACCAAGATGTGTAAATCCTTCAGCCTTACCTGTAATTATAAACTGTAAATGAGGATTGCGCTTGGCGACTTCCATTATCCAAACAAAATTTTTCTGTGGAGACAAACTGCTCATAGCAAAGAAAAACTCCTTGTCTTTGGCGTATGGCAAACGTTCGAATATAGTATCATCTTTCTCCACACGATTAAAGTGCTGCCAAGCATTAGAAATGACGGTTATTTTCTTCTCAGGAATTCCTAATATCGCAGTCAGCCTGTCTTTACTATAATTGCTGACCGTGAGAATTCTCTCTGCCTTACGGGCTGCGATATTACATAAGATTCGCTTCCATATTGTTCCAAAGAAGCCATAAGCAGAATGCATGAATTGGCTTCCTATTTCATATATACTGGCATCGTGAATACACACGACATCGCAATGGCCAATAGCAAAAGTTGTTGTAAGGTTTACGCATTTCAGCTTGTGTTTGCTAAGCCATGGCCCCAAACAAAACTGTTCCCAAGCCTCACGCTTTAATGTACCTGTCTGTGCCACTTCTATATTCTTATAATGAGGTATATTATGTGCATGTTTAGAGGTAACGACAACGAACTCCCCTTTATTGCATATCTTGTCCAAATGCTTAAGTAGCTCAGAAGCAAAACGTTCCTGCCCTGTCTGTGCCTTAGTCAGGAACCGACCGTTGAATGCATATTTCATTTTTTCAAAATACTTCTTACTATATTAAATACTCCCAATTCATTCAGTAACTTCTTAATATGGAATCTGAAAGGAAGAAAGTCTGTAAATAACTTCTCCGATATTTCTTCCTCATGCATATACCTTTGGAAAAACTCATCGCGCCGCGAATGTTCTGTTACAGAACTCCATAGCATACTGTTTACGCTTCCTATTGTTTTATAATCGGTTGGAATGACATGGCCATCCAATTCACTTATGAATCGTTCTCCTTTTTCATTCATGGCAAACATACACGAGCAACCGTCATTACCGGCTTCCGGTATTGATTGATAATAATCACCCACAATAATGTCTGCACCATTTTGGTCTGCCTTATATTGACAATGATTACATGAATGCCGTAAATACAGGTCATCTGTGAATAAAAAGATATAGGGGTCGCTGAGGTATGTAGGCATGCCTACATTCCTCAGCTTCGACGAGGTATGCGGGTCGACAATACTCCCACCGCATGCCGGCGGGCAATCAAAAGTATAGCGCACATAAGATGTGCCGTATCCTTTATAACTCTTATCCCTCATATTCACGTCAACAAGTTTACCGTTATATATTTTTTCTATAATGCTCTTCCATCTGCTCCAAACACCAGGGGATGGCACCCCATGACAGATTAGACTGATGGAAATAAGATTGCTCCTGTCAGTTTTTCCAAGAAATGTATTCAGTCCGGCTGTTTGACAGGGAGTTCCACAAAAAGCCACCTTGCACCCCTCTTTCAAAGCTTTACGAATGCTTCGATAGCATTCTTGCATATTGCTTTGCACATACTTCGAACTCTGCATTTTCTGCATATCCTCGATCTTGTCTGTTAGAATATGCACAGCTTCCACATTATCGTCCCATACGCAACCACATACAAGTCCTCCTTCTGCCAATACCTTATTATATATATCAAAAACAAGACCGCCCGATGCAGATTCCTTTCTTCTCTTGTTTTTTGAGAAATAGAGATAGGCTTTCTTGCCTTTAAAACTTTCCAGTGAGAATCTACTGATATCCGTAGACGTATTTACATGAGGGCAGGCTTGGTCGCAAAGCCCACAATTAATACATTTAGATGTATCAACTACCGGCATAATGAAGCCTTCATTATTAGGCTTCATGGTTATTGCACCATGATTGCAACTATTGGCACATGCCGTACATCCACAGCAATCCTTATCGAAATCGAATTGAATCATAAATCTTCCAATGCTGATTGTAGAAATTCAAAAGAGTCCTTGCGTAATGCGCCTTTCTTTTCTCTGACAGCTGTATAGTCGGTATCAATCATCTTGTCTATATCGATATTATCTTTTGTTACCAAGTGATCCGACAATCCCAACTGAGATAAGAGCGACTTCATCCTTGTATCTGCATTTCCTGTCACTACTGATACGTATGGACGTTCAAATGTCGTGGAAAAGGCTGTACCATGGAACGAATTGGTTACAACAAACTCCGCATTTTTTATCATGCTGAGAAATTCACAAGGTCCAACATCCAATTTCCGTGGAATACCGCAGAACATAGCACGTGGAGGTGGCACAATGTTATAGACGGGTAATCCTGTCTTCTTGGAAACATTTTTTGCCACTTCTATCAAATCCTTGTTTGTATCCCAACCAAACATCAAGATATATTTACTTTCAATGAGTCTTTCCCTACATATTGACTCATAATCTTCTTTGTCAAGAAGTATAGTCGGGTCAAGAGCCAATGTGCAGTCTATTCCTTTTGATTTTACATAATCATAACCATCTTGTTCTCTTATAGAGATGGCATCAAATTCCTTAAGCCATGGTAAGAATTCTTCCTCATGGAGATGCGCAATCTTTGTAAAACCTGCAAATGATGCAGCATAGGCAACCCGTCTTTGCTTCTTTGGAAAATTCAGGAAGAATAAAGGTGTTATAGCCGGATCGTCTTTCACATGAGTAAGATTCCATATCTGGTCACTTCCGCAAATAATGCAGTCGTAATCCTCGGCATGTTCAATCACCTCTTGCTCGGTCTTGTATCGTGAGGTAGAGTTCAACACGTCAAATGTATAGCTGTTGAACATACATTCCCGCTCATGCAGCGATTTCCAATACGGAATACGGGTAACGTTCTTTATTATTTCTTTCAAGCGCCTTGGCTGGCGGCTGAACATCTCACGGCTTGCCACAAAAGCCTCTGTTTCGAAATTTATTATCTCCGAATCCCAACCGAATTTCTTTAATGTGGTCTGCAATGCGTATGCCTGCAGACAAGCTCCGTAATTATATCCGGAATGATAAGTGAGTATTCCTATTGCTTTCTTCATTTTCTGTTATTAAAATAGCAATACTAATTTTGATTTATATCAAAGGGCTTTCTATATATCAAATAAGATTAAATCTGAAATTAATGAATTAAACTATTTGTAATGCTTTTGAAAAAGCATCACAAAAAAACGTTCCTTTACGAAGTTTTTCAGAAAGTTCTGATACATTCTTATCCATTATAGATATTTCGTCTATCGATAATTTTGATAACTTCTCATCAATTTCAGAAACACTTTTTATTGTAATTCCTATATTATATTTTATTACAAATGGTGCCATCGCACTTTCTTCCCAAACTATAACTTTCAGTTTTGCAGCAATGTACAGACTACATTTGTGAGGAGAAATAAGCCGCAAATATTCTCCAAATTGCCCTGTACATGTTTCAATGGAATCACCATCCCAAATAAGTCCCCATCCACCTTGAATTGTAGATATATCATCTGGTGAGAATTTCCCTTTATATATCAAAGATGGATTCTTCGTTTCCGGTTTAAATGCGCTATAAAGATTATAAACACTTTTCAAAATCATATTATCCATTTCCTTCAAATATACACTTTTTGCCAATGCTCCTGCGAAAACTATTTCCTGTCCAGAATGAAAGCAATTCATGTCTAAAGGCAACAAATAATCAAAAACTTCCAGAACTATCATTGGCGTTTTCACGCCATCGTTAATTAATTGCTCTCTCATACTATTTGTATGTACAATAAGACAAGAAAAGGCATTAAGGATTTTTATTTCCTTATTTCTTTCTTTGTATTGTCTATATACACGATATGATTGTAAGTCATGGACGAGTGCAATTGTTCGTCCTTTACCCAAAGCTTTGTAACAATGAAAAAAAACTTTTATATTCATCATTGGGTATTGTACAAAAGTCACATCAGATTTCTTTATACGAAACTGCAATAATCTACATTTAATTAACAATTCTAAACTTCCCAGAAATTTTCCTTGAAAATTTCTTTTCAAAGGAATATACTTAAAACTAAAATGCTGCATCAAATTAATTATATCTACTCTTGCTTTTGATGTTGCTGTATACTTACCCACTCCATTGAAAGATACTGGAAAGCAAAGATCTAAGAAGTATTTCATTTTTTATATTAATTATAATTATCGTTCCTACCTGCAAAATAACTCTTTATATATTTGTTCAATTCTATAAACTGAAATGTTCTTAAGAAATAAATAAAATGAAGAACAAACCATTTAGTAGATTTTAGATTAGAATGGTATTTAGCATCAATGTATCCTAAATTGCGATAATAATATTTAGATAAATTTCTAGGCTTTACCAATATCTTATCATTTTTCAACGAGAAAAAAGGTAATGCAACTTTTTTTACCCCTTTCTCTTTGGGATGAAAATGTATAGCAGTTGTTACTGTCATTGGTTTGAAACCTTTCCTAATTGCTCTATATGTATATTCCTTTTCATCTCCCCAAATAAACATCTCACGTTTAATTAAACCTATTTTCTCAATAAGATTACGAGAAAAGAATGTACCATTGAAAGGATGTACAAATCTCGCTGTTAATCTTTCTGTACATATAGATGCTACAGTATTTATTTTTCCTGGGAAAGCGAGATCCTCGTTATTATCTTTATCTAAAACCAATGCATTCAAATAATCAGATTCTTCTCTATTTTTCCATAATTCCTCTAATTGCTTTTTATCAGGAATACCATCATCATCCATAAGCCACAAATACCCATATCCATTATCCATCATATATTTCATTCCTGTATAAAAGCCACCTGCTCCACCTATATTTGCTTGATTTATAATATGATAAGAATTTGGTAAAGAAGCCAAATATCCATCCGTTCCATCAGTACTTCCATTATTCACTATAAGTATGTCAAATTCCTTATAAGACTGCAAAGTTAACGCTTTAATACATTCTTTAAGATCTGATAGCCTATTGTACGTTACAATTACACATAATATATTATTCATATAGCTTATCATTTTATCATCAAGACATATTACTTAATTTATACTTTTTATTTATGTATATTCCTAAAAGAAAACAACCTAACACATAACGAGGAACATAAAACCTTCCAAAAATAAGTCCAAAATCCAAAACAGAATTTGTACAAAAACATATATACAAATATACTATTCCCATTCTAAAAAAATAGTTACGATTTTTTTTAAAAGCAAGATATGCTAAAATAGCAATAATAGCAATTACAAGTATTGCACCATAAGTACCAAATTCTAAATAAAGATCACCAAATACTGTTTTAAAAACATGAATATAGGCTCCTGTATAATTTGTCCAAAACTCATGATAAGATTTTAATCCTCCATCAATCTTAAATGAAATTCCTGTAATCTGATTAAAATAATCAGGAAACAACCTTGCCCCCATTGTTATTCTATTATTTTGATCATATACAAAAGATCCAAGATTAGGGAAAGATTCTCCAAAATAAGAAAATATTCCATTTTGAGTGCTTATATCAGAATTCTCATAACGCACAGAACTTATCAATGATAATGCGATAGCAAATGGAACTGCAAAAAGAACTGCATATTTGATTAACTTCTTAAACTTTCTTGTTGGAATATATCTCTTATATATGAGAGAGAAAAAAATTAAATTTATAATTAAATAAAAAATACCTGAACGATTAGATGTTATCCAAAAAGTTAAAAGCTGAGGTAATATCACACATAATGTTATAAAAGCAAACCTCTTCATTGATAATAGATTTCTAATGTATCCCTGAATCATATATAGCACAAGAAAAGGAGTTGTAATATCATGTATCATCCATAATAAAAAATCCGAATACCATAAAACAGCTTGCCTCCCCCTATTAACAAAGCCTTCACCTCCAACAGACATTTCTCTTCTTTCGAGTATTGAATATCTGGAAAACAGAGAGTATTCATATAATTTGATAAGAAAATAAATTACCATTACAGCACAAATGATTTTAACCAATGGTGTAAATTTTTGCAAAGTTTTTCTTTCTAATAGTAAAGATGAGTTTTCTAAACTTTTAAATGGATATAAAAGCATATAAACACAAATAAAACATATTAGATAAGGAGTTATAACAAGATTTCGATTGTGTGTTAAATTATAGAATCTTAATTCATATATACCCGTTGAAACGATAAAGACGGATGCACCTGCAAAGATACAAAAGTACAACCAAAAATAGAAGTATATAGTATTAGGATGCTTTTTCCAACAATATACAGTTTGTAATAGATATATGAAAAAATTTATAAGAATTACTACATTCATTTTTTATGACTCCTTTATACAATCAATTTATTATGATTAAATTGACATGTAAATAACACTTTAATATAAACTTTGGTTATTTCTTAATTATCAATATGAGTATATATAGACTCATACTTTACACTCTATGAACGATTTTTCTGATATTCAATATTTTCATAACAATAATAGCCGTTATTATTGTTATCAAGAATCTACCAATATATATACTCAATGTAAATGAATCAAAAGCAAACAGATCTGATAGAGAGTAATATGAAATCAGATATATTATAAAATAGTTAACAGGATCAGAATACAAATACAATCCATAGCTATGACCACTCAATTTCTTAATTATATTTAACAATTCGGGGGGGGGTAATTCTATTAAGTTTATAACACAATATATATGTGATAGCCATTCCTAACACAGCCTTTGGATAATATGTTATATAACCGAATCCAATACCATGTGGAAGTTTGTTTGCCAAAAACACAAAAAATGGATATAATATTATGAATACACCTATTATCCACCAACCTATATGCTTATCAACTAGTTTATTTGCCCTTTCGCGTATGTGCTCAAAGTAAAAACCAATATAAAACCATAACAGATATATAAATGCAGATTGTATATTAAGGAAACAAATATGACGTGACTCCAAAAACCTTGCAATCATCGAAAGTACAAGAAGCGAAGACATAAACTGAACAGGACATTGACGCAAGTTTGACTTTTCAATAATATAAGCGAGAATAAATATAAAGAAAAGGGATTGAAGAAACCAAAGATGGGAATTAAAATTACCGAACATTAAAATCTGCCCTAAAAATATTTGCCGTATTATTTCTATGAAAGAACCATGCCAATAACCAGATAAATACTTTAAGGGAATTGACCAAAAGAGCGCTGTTAGCAAAAATGGGACTAAAAGTCTCCTTCTTTTATTTTTAACCAAGCTACGAAAACTCTGAACACCTTTATCTCTTATCCTTACAGCCCATAAACATCCGCTTAAAGCAATGAAAAGAGGCATGTGGAATGAATATAAAGTATGAGTGATAAATCCTAAAATTATACCTGTTAGCGTCTGCTTCTCATTTATACCATAATCAATACCTCCGTAATCAGTTATTATTCTATAGTAAGTGCAATGACCAAGTATTACTAATAATACAGCAATAGCCCTTAAAAAGTCATATTCTTTTATTGTTTTTTCATAATACCAATGCTATTCCTTCATGATTATGAATATCAGTATTTCTCTATTTTAATATTTGTTCCTTCCTGACTTTATCACTCTATTTTTCACAAGGCCTATCATTTCCACCATTACAGGATTCGATGTGACGTACATAATAATACCATATATAAGGCTGCCCATAAGTGGAACAATTATTATGAGGATAGTATCATTATTTATATAATTCCTAACTATAATACATGGTATCAGCATCACAATTGAAGCTAATATGACGATAAGATTCTGCCTGTTGAGCAGCCAGAACGGAATGTATTTAGCACCGATGATACTCATTGTCAGAGTGACACCTGTCTCGGCAACAACTGTTGCAATCGCTGCACCATCCTGTGCATATTTCGGAATCAACAGACAATTTAATGAGAAATTAATTACAGCCCCCACGGCTGTGCTGTATATCACGAGGTTCTCTTTCCTTTGAGGGTAAAGTACCTGTATGCCCATGACGTTGCTAAGACCGATTATGAGCATCACGGGGGAGATTATCATTAGTGTGCGGATTGCAGGCTCGTATGACTGGCCACAAAACAGATGTATGAGTGACGGGGCAAGAACTATAAGCCCTATGAAAAGCGGAGTGCTAAATGTGAACACAAAATCTATTGCCTTTCGTGACAGGCGGTTGAATTCTTCCATGCGTCCCTCATGTATTAAGTTTGACAGTCTCGGCAACATCACCGTACCAAGCGAGCTTACCACCCCCATAAGTACGGTTGTTATCTTCGATGCCGCTGTGTAATAGCCAACAGCAGTTGAGTCTTTCATGAAGCCGAGCATCACCATATCCAGATTGACGTAAATGCTGATAATCAGGTTTAAGACAAAGATACGAAGCGACGGCACCAAGTGGCGCAGGGGACGTAGTTCGCCGAGCCTGTGAAGCCTCGGTTTGATATACCGCCGCATACGCCACAGGTTGAACACATTGCCTCCGACTGTACCCAATACGGTGAAGCCGGCATACCACATCAGATCGTCACGTGTCCGTACAAATACAAACAATAACAGAATGGCAAGTAGCCGCACCACTATCCCACGAATCGTGATATACTTGAAATCCTCAACTCCTTGAAACAGCCAATTACATCCAATAGCATTGAAGAATATCGTTGTGCTCAACAGGAGAAACAATGGTATGTCAACCGTGACTTTAGCCACCGTCATACAAATAATGCCGACGGCCAAATAGCCTAATGCGGTAAGAGATGTGTGCAGTATTACAATTTCAAGACTGACACGGCTCAACCCCTTTTCGTCATTACGCACACTGGCACTTTCACGAATAGCATATAGAGGAATGCCGATGCTTGACAGGAGTACAATGTAGTTTATTATCGACTGAAAGAAATTAACCTGCCCTATACCGTCTGCCAACATTATTCGTGAGGCATAAGGAAAACTAACCAAAGGGAACAACAGGCTTGTTACGGTATTCAACAGGTTGAATATATAATTCTTCTTTATCGAAGTCACCTTACTAAATGCTTTTATTTACTTGAACATTTCCATGACTTGCTCAACAACAGGAGCCATATCATAGTATTTGTATTGTCCGAGACGGCCACCAAAGATTACATCCTTTTCTTGCTCTGCCAATCGTCTGTAACTCTCCGCAAGAGCATTATTACGTTCGTTGTTCACGGGATAGTACGGTTCCATTCCATCCTTGTACTCTGTTGAGTATTCCTCACTGATAACAGTTTTAGGACAGTCATAGACTTCCTGACCGAACATCTCGAAATGCTTGTGCTCGATGATACGTGTGTAAGGTTGCTCATGGGATGTGTAGTTTACAACGGCATTACCTTGATAGTTTAGTGTGTCCTCTATGCGCGTCTTGAAAGAGACGGTGCGCCAGTCGAGCTTGCCAAGCCGATAGCCGAAGTATTCGTCCACGGCTCCTGTATATACAAGTTTATCGGCATAATTTTTCCATTCCTTATATTCGGAGTTAAAGAAATCAACGGAGATTTTGTTGTCGACATCCGCAAGTAGCCCTTCAATAAGTTTGTTGTAGCCTCCCACAGGGATGCCCTGATATTTGTCATTGAAATAATTGTTGTCAAAAACCAGACGAACAGGCAGACGTTTGATTATGAAAGCAGGCAGTTCTGTACACTTTCGTCCCCACTGTTTCTCTGTATATTCTTTAATCAATGTAGTGAATATGTCCTTTCCGACAAGCGTCAAAGCCTGTTCTTCGAGATTAGCCGGCTCACGTCCGCCAAGACAGGTCTGTGCTTCTGCCCGCTGTTCGTCAATCTTCAGTCTTGCCTGCTCCGGCGTAGTCACGCCCCACATTTGGTAAAATGTGTTCATATTAAAGGGCAAATTGTAGTATTTACCTTTATAATTGGCTATAGGGGAATTCGTATAGCGGTTAAACTCCACAATAGAATTCACAAAATTCCACACTTCCTTATTATTTGTGTGGAAGATATGTGCCCCATACTTATGCACATTAATTCCTTCTATATTCTCACAATAGATATTACCACCTAAATGAGGCCGCTTATCTATCACCAGACATTTCTTTCCCTGTTTAGTAGCAAAATATGCAAAGGTTGCTCCAAACAATCCTGAGCCAACAATTAAATAATCGTATTGCCGCATATCGTTTTTATTTTCTTTGAAAATACCATTTATTATTAAAAAAATGGAAATACTTTTTACTATGATGCCACGAATAGATTTGGCATAATATATTCTGGTTTATACCTCTACTCCTTCCAGCGCCTCGGTCTTTTCCCTGTGCCAGTACCAGTATACAGCGTAGGTATAATACTCACGGCTTTCATTATAAATAAGCCTGCCATGTTCTTCTTTACGGCTATACTTCTAACATCCCGTTGCTTAAACTTCTCTTGATTTTATTTAATATACAGACACTGCTGTCCCGTTAAAATCGCGAAGTATCATCTGAGCTCAAATTCTCGGAATACCGTTCTTGATATTCAGGCACTTATATAACATCTTATGCTAGTTGGGTTAAGTTTCGAAATCAAATCGGTTTACCTTAAAATTGTTTGTATTACTCAGATATATAGCTTGTTATGCGGCCGATTCACAATTTTAACGGGACACTAGTGATATACAGAAATTCATAAATATACATAAACGATGTTAGGCTATTTCATTTTATACCATTCGAATAATCTTTATCAAAAAAAATCAGGTATAGAGATTGTAATACTATCCTTAAGATATTTATAATCTAAATCAGACTTTATTAGTGTACCATTAAGTTCCAATCCTGTCATCGATGCCATTAAAATACGAGAAGAATTACCGTTAAGCCCCAATGGGCAGACATTACATTGTGGATAACGTCGTGACAACCGATAAGCCGATTTTTCAAATGCCACCCAATATTCACCTATATGATATAAATATATAGATGATTGGTTATCAGTTTCCTTACTTAAAATTTCCGGCAAACGGGTTTTAAGCAGGTTCATGAGACGCTGTCCGGATTTCATTTGAAAATGAATTACCCTATAAGACAAAATATACTATTAATACACAATAGCTAAAACAAGTACAGATGAACTTTTACTGATACACTATTTCATCATGTTCCATAACGTGAGTTCGGTGAATTTACGTTACTATATCTTTTCAATCCATGTATACGGTATTGAACTTAAAGTTACCGCAACGATTCCGGGGATTATCACAACAACCTGTTTATTTTTGTTTATTCGCTTTATTACCCCTTCCACTCCCGCGAAATTCCCGTCTATAATACGGACACGCTGCCCAGGTTTATCAAGATATGGATCATATTTAAGATATTGGACACGTTCATTATCCATCATTCTGCATACACGGATAAAGTTATCCATCTGACGCTCCGGAACAATCATAACATCTTTACTGTTATTCATAATTCCCTTTTGCATGATATAGCGCAACGGCTCCAAAACCGCATCGTTATATTTCAAATATGTAAGATAATAACGATTAGTACGGACAAATATCAAGTTATGAACGGCCGGCACAAGAAGCCTTTTGCGGTTACCGCCTTGAATTACTATATCATAACGCATTGGGAGAAAGTTTTCTATCCCCAAAGCATCAAGATGCCTTTTAACTTTTAATTCACGATTATAAGTAACACGCATCGGATACCACTGTTTTGCCCCTATCTCGTGAGACAAAAAGAGAGGGTCACCATTATCAACAATGGTGTCAATATACGTATAATACATATTCTCCCTCAGCACTGATTATCAGCAACTTTATAAGAATTAAAATATAACTCTCTTAAAAAGAGATTTATAATAGTGTTAACTTGGTGGTTTTCAAATATATAAGTGTTGGCTTGTATCTACATTTGTTCTACAAAACAAATGCGACATTGTCTATATTGAAAATCTTTCAATCGTAAAAGGCTTTATTTATCGGATTTTTGTTTACCTTTGCAAAAAATTATAAATCTCTTTTTAAGAGAGTTATAATAAAAAAACAGTATATTATAAATAGTTTTGATACAAAAAATAAAACGGATACCGTTATCACCAAAACAATATATTTATTGGCACCAGTATCCGTTTTTATTTTATTTCAAAATTATAATCTCACCTTTTTCTTACTTCCCTTACTTTCATTCTGCATGCGGTCTAACGCCGTTACGACATATGTATATTGCGTCTTTCCGTCATCGTATGGCAATTTATAATATGTATCTGTCGTTATCGCCACAATCTTCGTGACATCGTCAATTACCACTTTCTCATTTCGGGCAAATCTGTATACCACATATTTAACAGCCTTGTCTTTCCAGTTCTTGCCCTTTGGCTCAGTCCAGAACAAAACGTATCCGTCTTTTGTCCACACCGGTTTCAGCTTTTTGACTTTCTTGGGCGCCTTACCGTCTATAAAAGGCATCCTCGGTTGAAGAGCCGGATATTTCCAATATACATCGCGAAGCATCGTACCGTAATTGCCCACGTTATCCACCACTGCCTTGGCATACCACAAAACAGTACCGTTCACGTTGTGCATCTGTTTGTGCAAGGCATATTTGGCCGGCATCTGATTACGGTTTTTATCATTCAAATCCGGATATTTTGCCGTGCGCTCCACGTCTTCTCCGATATATAACGGACGGTTTCCAGAATGCTTGTTCCACCATTTTATCAATGTCTCGTAATCGGCGGTCGGATGACCTATCTGCCAGTAAAGCTGCGGAACGCAATAATCCACCCAACCGTTGTTCACCCACAGCAACACGTCGGCATATAAATCGTCGTAGTTTTGGAGTCCTTTCGTATCGCTGCCGTTCACATCGTTAGCCTTGTTACGGTATATTCCGAACGGAGATATTCCGAATTTCACCCAAGGCTTTATGCTCGCAATGGTGTCGTGCAGTTGCTTTACGAACAGATTGACATTGTATCTGCGCCAATCTCCGATATTGCTTATTCCGTTAGAGTGCTGACGAAACAATTGTTCATCGGGTATTTTCTCTCCTGCCGCCGGATATGGATAGAAATAATCATCCATGTGAAGACCGTCTATATCATACCTACGCACGATATCTCCAATAACCTTGCATATATAATCTCGGTTTTCCGCCATGCCGGGATTTACGATAAACTGGCCGTCATACGCAAACACACGCTGAGGCGCGGTCACCGCAATATGGTTGGAGGCAAGCACCGTTGTGGTTTTTGTCTTGGCCCTGTAAGGGTTTATCCATGCGTGCAGCTCCATTCCACGGTTGTGACACTGTTCCACCATCCATGCCAACGGATCCCAATACGGTTGAGGCGCTTTACCTTGTGTGCCTGTCAGAAATCTGCTCCACGGCTCATAAGGACTTTCATACAGGGCGTCACATTCCGGACGAACCTGAAATATGATTGCATTAGCACCGTCTTTTTGCAGCTCGTCAAGCTGATACGCCAATGTCTTTTTCATCGTCTCGGTGGGCATTCCGAGAAACTGGCCGTTCACACACTGTATCCATGCGCCCCGAAACTCACGCTTCTGTTGTCCGAACGCCATGACAACAGCGACAAAAACAAATATGACAGATATTAAGATCTTTTTCATTCGCTCAGATATTTATATATTTCAGATGTCCAGTCTGCTCCGTTTTTCGGGCAAAACGTTTTCACTCCGAGGCGTGCGGCAGCCTCGATATTACGCGGTCCGTCGTCAACGAATAGCGTTTCTTCCGGTATTATGTTCTCCGTTTCAAGCACATGGCGGAACAAACGCTCATCCGGCTTCATCACTCCGCACTTATAACTCATATACATCGCGTCCATGTAGTCAGCCAAAGAATGCCCGTTGCCATCGAAAGCATCGCTGAGCGCCCAACTCATTAAAAAAGGGTTTGTGTTCGACAGCAGCACGATGCGGTAACCCTCACCGCGCAAACGCCGAAGTGCGGCAAGATTACGTTGCGGCAGGTCTGCCACATATCCCATCCAACCGTAAAGACACTGTTCCATCGTTACTTCGTGCCCGATTATCTCACCGAGTCCGGCACGAAACCGCTCGGCGTCTATCTCACCTCTTTCCAATGCCCCGAACAGTCCCGACTGTGTATATTGGTCAAGCCGTCGCCCAGCATCGGTCAACCCTATTTCCTTGAAGCGTTTAACGGCCTGCGGCTGATCGAGAGTGATTATCACTCCGCCGAGGTCGAACAATATAGTTTTTATCTTACTCATTAATTTCGTTTATTATGCTTTTTCACCTGTCAATCAAATAAATTCAGTCTTTTTCGACGTGCCTCCTCAAGGGAAATGATGTCACTCTGCTCCTTACTGTATTCCGCTCTCAGGCTCTCGTACCTGTCTTGAAGTTCTTGTCCGAACCCCACGGTCTCTTTCTTGTTTACGAGTTTAGAGGCCACGATGGCGTTTTGAGAGGCATCTTTCATCCATACTACCGGGCCGCCATACACCGGAGCCACTTTCAAGGCAACATGCAGCTCACTCGTGGTGGCGCCGCCTATCATCACCGGAATATCGAGTCCGGCACGCTCCAACTCACGAACCACATTCACCATCTCTTCCAGGCTCGGTGTTATAAGTCCGCTAAGCCCGATGATATCCACACGCTCGGCTATCGCCTTCTTCACTATCTGCTCTGCAGGCACCATAACCCCCATGTCGATTACCTCATAGTTATTGCATGCCATGACCACTCCAACTATATTCTTACCGATATCATGCACATCGCCCTTTACAGTGGCAAGCAAAACTTTACCAGCCTTTCCACAGCCTTCCGTCTTTTCCTTTTCTATATAAGGCCGCAATATCGATACGGCATGCTTCATTGTCCGTGCCGTTTTAACGACCTGAGGCAGAAACATCTTACCGCAACCGAACAACTCCCCTACGGTGTTCATTCCGTCCATAAGCGGTCCTTCGATAATATTCACGGCACGGGGATATATTGAAAGAGCTTCTCTCAAATCTTCTTCAAGATAGTCGCCGATACCTTTTATCAACGCCGTAGAGAGACGGTCTGCCACAGGTTCCGCTCTCCACTCTTCTCTATTCCGCTCCATCCCACCGACATCCTTCTCATTTACCGTGCCTCCTGCGGTATCGGTCTCTGCTTTTATGGTGGCGGCAAGTTCCGTCAACCGCTCGGCGGCATCATGCTTTCTGTTTAGAATCACATCCTCTATTATTTCGAGCCGGTCGGCAGGAATATCACCGTAAACAACTTTTGTCGCCGGATTTACTATACCGAAATCCATACCTGCGCCAATGGCATGATAAAGAAAAACAGCATGCATGGCTTCACGTATATAGTTGTTGCCGCGAAACGAGAAAGAAAGATTGCTCACACCGCCGCTAACATGCGCTCCTGGCAGATTGCCTTTTATCCATGCAGTGGCTCTGATAAAGTCTTTCGCATAGTCTGCGTGCTCTGCCATGCCTGTAGCAACGGCAAGCACATTGGGGTCGAAAATAATATCGTGAGGATTCATTCCCACCCTTTCGGTCAGTATCTTATATGCACGTGCGGCGATCTCAACACGACGCTCGTAGGTCGTGGCTTGTCCGCGCTCATCAAAACACATCACTACCACAGCCGCTCCGAAGCGACGCACATCGCGCGCATGCCCAACAAACACCTCTTCTCCTTCTTTAAGAGATATGGAATTGACGATACACTTTCCCTGTACGCACTTCAATCCGGCCATAATGACATCCCAGTCCGATGAATCTATCATCACCGGCACACGGGCTATATCGGGTTCCGAAGCTATAAGATTGAGAAAAACGGTCATCTCACCGCAAGCGTCGAGCAGTCCGTCGTCCATGTTTATATCTATGACCATGGCACCGTCCGTCACTTGCTTGCGGGCTATGGATATGGCCTCGTCATATTTTTTCTCTTTTATCAATCGCAAAAACTTGCGAGAACCGGCAACATTGCACCGTTCGCCAACATTGACAAAGCGTACGGCCGGAGTTATCTCGAATGCGTCAAGACCGCTTAGCCGCATGGTTTCAGACATAGCCACCGGTATGCGAGGTGACTTGCCGGACAACAATGGAGAATAAAGTTCTATGTATTTTTCCGTCGTACCACAGCATCCGCCAACAATGTTCACCAGCCCCTCATCTATAAACTCGCCTATCCGGACAGCCATCGTCTCCGGTGTCTCGTCATACAGTCCCATGCTGTCGGGCAGTCCCGCATTAGGATGCGCACTGACATAAAAAGGAGCTTTGCCGGCAAGTTCACGCAGATAGGGTTTCATCTGGCTTGCGCCGAACGAGCAATTAAGACCTACCGAAAATATGGGATATGAACTTACACTCGCCAAAAAAGCATCGAGCGTCTGGCCGCTGAGTGTGCGTCCAGCCAAATCGCTAATCGTGACAGACAGCATTATCGGCAAATCCACTCCCCGACCGCCCATCACCGTCATGGCCGCGTCTATCGCTGCCTTGGCATTGAGAGTGTCAAAGATTGTCTCTATCAGTATTATGTCTGCCCCACCCTCTATCATTGCGTCCGTTTGCTCGATATAGGCGTCAAGCAGTTCGTCGTAAGCAAGTTCACGCGCGGCAGGATTGCCGACATCAGGACTCATTGAACAGGTCTTGGTCGTCGGGCCTACCGATCCCGCCACAAACCGCGGTTTGTCCGCCGTAGTATACTCATCGGCCACCCTACGGGCTATTCTCGCTCCCTCAAGAGCCATCTCACGGCAGCAGTTTTCAAGCCGATAATCCGCCTGCGATATTCGCTGACTGCTGAAAGTGTTTGTGGTTATTATGTCGGCTCCGGCAGACAGATACTTGCGGTGTATGTCTTCCACAATGTCAGGGCGGGTGATGTTCAGCACATCGTTGTTTCCTTTCATCATTATCTCCGCACCGGCAAACCGCTTTCCACGGAAATCTTCCTCCGCAAGGCCATACTGCTGGATCATGGTACCCATCGCACCATCCAGCACAAGTATCCTGTCTTTTACCACTGTGTCTATCCTGCTCATCGCCATTCCTGCTTGTAGTAGGTCAATAGTGCTTCATGGCACGGTCCATGTCACGCCTGTCTTCCTTTTCTTTCAGGGTCTGGCGCTTGTCAAATTCTTTCTTTCCCTTGCATAGGGCAATATCCATCTTGGCACGCCCATGCTCGTCAATGAACACAAGAAGCGGTATTATCGTATATCCGGTCTGTTTCGTCGCGCTCTGCAACTTCTGTATCTCCTTCCGGTTTAGCAACAACTTTCGGTCCCGCTTCATCTCATGATTATTGTACGAACCATAGAAATACGGGCTTACGCTCATGCCTTTCACCCATATTTCCCCGTTGTGTATGAAACAAAACGTATCCACCAGTCCGGCCTTACCCATCCTGATGGATTTTATCTCCGTTCCCGTAAGCACGATACCGGCAGTGTATGTCTCAATGAAGAAATACTCAAATGCCGCTTTCTTGTTACGTATGTTTACAGGACTTTTCTTCCTTATCAGTTCTTCTTCCTTATTCATTGCTGATTGTTGCGAATTGTTCTATGTGCTCATCCACGTATCGAGCCACCTCGGCTGTATAACGTTCCTCGTTCTCGACAAAGTTATCATCCATGTCATCAAACTCGGGATGAGCCTCAAACATTGCCATAAACTCCTCATCGGTACATTCGCGCTCTATATCTGCCTTGTGAGCATTATACAACGTATGTGCATCGTATATCAGACGGGAGAGGTCTCTCATTCCCCATATCCTCAGAACCTTGGCAAACGGATTTAGGAATATGAAGCCGCCGTATCCGTTGTGTATCAACTGGACAAAGCCGCCGTCCATCACCTCATCTCTCAGGATGTGATAAGCGAGCAGCGTTATCTGTTCGGTGTTAAGCTCACGCATGGTCTCTGCCGTCACCTCACCGCCTATAGCGTCCATTATCCCGTCATGAAACACTTTCAGAAAAGCGTCCATACCCTCTCCCGCCGCACGGCGCAGGTCGGAGTCTTTCACTATTACTTCTTTCATAATCTCGGCAAAGATAGTGAAATATAACGAAAATATAGTAAAACGACACCAAATATTTTAGACCCGCATAAGGATTTTGACTGACGCTTATCACATGTATTTCCGGTTTAAAACCAAATTCGACCATTCGCATTAAAAAAGATGCGTTTCCGCTATAAATACAAAAGTCTATTTTGAACAGCTTTGTAAATAATATTCACACCAAATATCAATATATTGCAAATGCATATTTATGCAAAAACATACATGGTAAGTATAAGCTGGCTTTGAAAAATGACAGAAAACGAACTGACATCCGATTTACTTAACGTTAATGTGTCGTAAATACAGGTCATTTCGCTGTTAGCAGCCCGTCACCTTGCATTAGGATACCCGTTGCATTGCATTTAGCGGCTAAATGGAAAGCAACGGGACGCTAAACGCAACACAACGGATATGTAAATACAGAGGTGTAAAAAGCGGAAATGCATAAATATTCATCGGCATATAAACGGTTTGCGGGACTTCATAACTGCATGAAGTCCCGCAAGCATAAAATTAAGAATATACCTGAATATAGTTGGAAACCGGTAAAAACGGTATCTCAAACCGAGAAAAGATTGTTTTTGTCAAATTTCACTGTTACCAACTTTTGCATAAACATGCAACAATGATAACGATAAGTGTAATAAAAATATCAGATTATTCATAACGGCAAGCATTTTGTTTTCTACAAATTTATACCAAAAACAAGCGAAAAACAAATCTTATCACGATACAGTTGCCGATATACAATTAAAGAAAAACACTGAGAAGGCTGTTAAAAGAAACCGCCACCATTACACTGTTACCCGCGTCAGAACTTCCAGTTTACACCTCCCATGAAAGTGGCTCCCGGCATTGGGAAACCGACATTAATCTCATATTTCCGTGCCAGTAAGTTCTCACCGCTCAGCCACATGCTTAGCCCCGAAGTTATCTTTCGGCTAACGGATATATCGAGCAGACAAAAATCCTCTTTCGCCTCATTCTCTCCAACCTCGGTATAAAGCCTGCCCACATACATCAAACCTGCATTCACAATCCACTTGCCGTCATGATAGTCGGCACCGAAAAAACCTTTATATCCGGGAGCGGCAAGCACCGGATTCTTCATTCCGAGCACACTATGGTTGGTGACAACCGACAAACGGCCGTTAACCCTGTAAGACAGATCCGCCTCAACACCCCAATTCTCTATCACTCCACTGTTTCTATTTCGCGGCCGGCCGTTTTCATATACTGTCTCGATGATGTTGTCACCGTCAATGTAAAACAGGTTTACCCCGTATGTGAGAGCCGCAGCCCGCAAACGGTGCTTCCACGACAGTTCGTAGTTCGTCAGTCTCTCGGGCGAAAGACCGGTGTTTGAAGGCGGATAGAGATACATCTCTTTCATCGACGGATTGCGGAATCCCTTGCTTACCATAGCTTTAAGCTCTCCCGAAGCCATAGGGCGGACCACCACACCGCCCTGCGGCACCCACTCCGTGCCCGTCACAGAGTGATGGTCGGCCCGTATACCGGCATCTACTGTAAGCCACGGAGTGATGTCCTGCCTGAAATCCGCATAGGCCGCTATCTCATTTCGATACGATTTGCCACTTTGTTTGTTGGGAGTGTCAAGCACTTCACCTGTTGCTTTCGATGTATAATAAGCATAACCGTATATATGCTGATAGTCGGCACCCACGGTCAGGCGGTTGCCGGCGAAAAGGCGCACGCTCTGATACAACGAGACACCGGTGAGAGCGTCTTTCGAGCGGAAATGGCGCAACGTGGGATTATCAACACTTCCGGAACCGTCGTCTACCTTATGACGACCGAAATTCGTGAACACGCTGATAGCGCCGCTCGTGCGGTTATAATGGTTCTCAACGGCAACTGTCGCCAATCCGCGCGTTATCCACTGGTCGGCGCCATAAAGCGGCGTGTCGACACGCCCCGGATTGGATGCGTTGAAATGGGTTATATCAGTATTGAAATACGCGTTCCAGTGGGTGTTGAAATCATAGCTGAACCTCACATATCCTCCATATCGCTCAAATCCCATGTCAGGACGGTGGTTATCCGAACGTCCGTATTGTAATGCCACGGTGCTCGTAAACCGTCCGCCGCGAACACAGTTTGACACATCGGCCTGAAACGTGCCGTAGCTTCCGGCACCAATGTTGACCTCGCTGCGCACTCCATCGCCATGCATGCCTCTGGTGACGATATTCATCACACCTCCCATGGCATTCGAACCATAAAGCACCGATGCCGGGCCGCGCAAGACCTCAACACGCTCCGCCATCATGGTATGATAGCTATCGCTGATCGTATGCCCGTAAATACCCTGATACTGCGGATGCCCGTCTATAAGCACAAGCATCTGCCCCGCGCCTCCGCCAAGCCCGCGCAGACTTATTCCTCCAGCCGCGCCTCCGCTCACACCATATCCCATCATGGCACGACCCGTGACAAAAAGGCCGGGCACTTGCCTCATCACCACGGGCAAGACAGACGACTGATGGCTCTCTTCAAGTTTATCGCGCACGACAACAGTCACTGTCATGGGCAGATGTCGCACATCAGCGGCATTACGTGTGCCTGTTATTACGACATTGCCAATCCCCACTATACTGTCATTATGCGCATAAGCCGCACAACAGGATGTGAAAACGACGACCGATATAATAGTCTTTCTCATTACGAAATGGTTTATAACCGTTAATATACGGCTGCAAAATTAATAAATAATACACTAAAAGCCGTTACCTTGATTACGGATTATACTACATGGATTACACTTCGGAATATCAGAAACCCATATTCAATCACATTGATGAATGACATGAAACAAACACACCGACACCGCGCCACATGCCGCACAGGGGAACACAATGAAGTTAATAGAGTAAAAAAGAATAGCATCTTATAGGTATTTTTCAAAAAGATTTTATTAATTTTGCAAATGCTAAGTAGCAAATATTTATTATTCATTTTTACATAAACATTAGGGAATATGACTTATTCTAATGAAGTCAACAACATGTGCGTTGTTGCAAAAGGTCCCAACCACGGACCCGCTCCCATTCCTGAAGAAGGAAAATGGATTCAGGCAAAGGAGATTAAAGACATCTCGGGTTATACCCACGGTGTGGGTTGGTGTGCGCCCCAGCAGGGTGCCTGCAAACTCTCTCTGAACATCAAGGAGGGTATCATCCAGGAGTGTCTGGTAGAGACTATCGGTTGCACGGGTATGACACACTCTGCCGCCATGGCATCCGAAATCCTGCCGGGAAAGACCATCCTCGAAGCACTGAACACCGACCTTGTTTGCGACGCAATCAACACAGCGATGCGCGAGTTGTTTCTCCAGATCGTATACGGCCGCTCACAGAGCGCATTCTCTGAGGGAGGTCTCGTAATCGGTGCCGGTCTTGAAGACCTCGGAAAAGGCCTGCGCAGCCAGACCGGTACGCTCTACGGAACGGTGGCAAAAGGTACACGCTATCTCGAACTGACGGAAGGCTACATCACAAAGATGTTCCTTGACAAGGACGACCAGGTTTGCGGCTACGAGTATGTACACCTCGGCAAGATGATGGAAGCCATCAAAGACGGCATGGATGCCAACGAGGCTGTGAAGAAATTTACAGGTTCTTACGGACGCACCACCGCCGAGCAGGGAATCGTTAAGACTATTGACCCACGTAAAGAATAAGGAGGACACAGAATATGATAAGAAAAGTATCATTCGAGAGCTACGAGCGTCGCATCGACCAGGTGCTGGCCGCTCTGAAAGAGAACGGAATCGAGAGCATCGAGGAAGCAAACGAGATTTGCGAGAAAGCCGGCGTGGATCCTTATCAGATGTGTGAGGACACACAGCGCATCTGTTTCGAGAACGCAAAATGGGCATACGTATGTGGCGCGGCCATCGCAATAAAGAAAGGTGCCAAGAATGCGGCTGAGGCAGCTGAGGCCATCGGCATCGGCCTGCAGAGTTTCTGCATTCCCGGTTCTGTTGCCGACGACCGCAAGGTAGGTATCGGTCACGGTAACCTCGCAGCCCGCCTGCTCCGCGACGAGACCGAGTGCTTCGCTTTCCTCGCAGGTCACGAGAGTTTCGCTGCTGCCGAAGGCGCCATCAAAATCGCCGAGAAGGCAAACAAGGTACGCCAGAAGCCGCTTCGCGTCATCCTAAACGGTCTTGGCAAGGACGCAGCCATGATCATCAGCCGTATCAACGGTTTCACATACGTACAGACCAAGTTTGACTACTTCACAGGCGAAGTCAATGTGGTAAAGGAAACTCCTTACTCTGACGGTCCCCGCGCAAAGGTTAAATGCTATGGAGCGGACGATGTGCGCGAAGGTGTGGCTATCCTTTGGAAAGAGAACGTGGATGTATCTATCACAGGTAACTCCACAAACCCGACACGCTTCCAGCACCCCGTTGCCGGTACATACAAGAAAGAGCGTGTGCTCGCCGGCAAACCCTACTTCTCGGTGGCTTCCGGTGGAGGTACCGGCCGTACACTGCACCCGGACAACATGGCGGCAGGTCCCGCATCTTACGGTATGACAGACACACTGGGCCGCATGCACAGCGACGCACAGTTCGCAGGTTCATCATCAGTACCCGCACACGTAGAGATGATGGGCTTCCTCGGCATCGGCAACAACCCGATGGTAGGTGCTACGGTATCTATTGCCGTTGAGGTTTCACTTGCGTTGAACGGTAAATAAACCGCAACAAAAGATTTATATCCAATAAAAATCTCCCGTCATTGATATTGATGACAGGAGATTTTTTTATTTCCCATGACAGCATACGATTGGTAAATGACCGCCAAATAGATATCAAACAACCCGGCATTTACATCGTTTTTATCGTAAAAACAAAGTTTTTTACCAAACAAAGACAACTTGATTGATATTTTTCATAACTTTGCGCTTATTGATTAAATACACGAAATCATTTTATAACCAACCGATAAGAATTCATTTTAATATCGGATTAGATTAACCATAATATACAAGAATGGCAAAGATACTTTTTCTGCTTCTCTGTTTTGTTCTCCCTCTAACAATCAGGGCACAGAACGCAGACGAACGCATCGGCAGATTTATGAGCGAGAATCGCTGGTTTGACCTCGCACGGGAATTGAAAGTAACACCTATGGATTCCGTTACGCCTTTGCTGCACCAAATGGCTGTCGCCATGACGCATCATTATTTCAACCGCCCGGATTCTGCATGTATTGTATTAGGAGACTTGCTGAACAACAATCAGCAAGAGTTAGGATCCAACACCCTGGGCATGGCGACGCTAATGGGTATAAATCTGGCTCGAACAGAGCATTACGCCGAGGCCGCCGGACTGATACAGAGTCTCTACGACCAACTGACCGCACAAAACGTGGACAGCACTCAGACAGAAAACTATCGTGTATTGGCACAACAATATAAGACTTACGCTTCTTACGGAGAAATTTGTAAACCGCTGCACTCAACGGGTGAATACCGCATTCCCATGATTATAAACAACGAAACGGAACAGCACTCGCTCAATATCGACAGTAGAATTAACGGAAATGAAACCCGGCTACTGTTCGATACGGGTGCAGGGGTAAATATTATCTCCTCACAACAAGCAAAAGAATACGGTTTTCACCTTTTGGATGCCGGCATGCCTATGATGGGTATCGGGATGCAACAAGGACGATATGCCTTGTGTGACACCTTACGCATTGGCGGAATGGCATGGGCTAACGTACCCTTCTTTGTGGTAGATATCCAAACAGGCAACACAAAGGCTGACAGTATATACAAAGAGATACCACCGGTAATCGGACTTCCAATCATGCTACGTATGAAAGAAGTGCAGTTGGACTTCGCTAACCGAGAGTTCATAATACCCGCCACACCTACACCAAATCCGCTGCATGAAAGCAATCTGCTACGGACTGACGGTGAAAATCTGCGTTTGGCCGCCACCGATAAAGCTGGGAATCCGCTTTGCTTTCATTTCGACACAGGCTGTTATTACACTACTTTGTTGCCCAAATGGTATAACAGCCACAAAGTCGAGGTCGAAAACACGGGCATGCCCGACTCCTTACGTATGGCCGGCGTGGGTGGCGTGTCTATCACCCGTAGTTACGTTTTACCCCAAATGGAGTTCCGCATAGGAAACGGTTTCATTGTCCTTGACTCTGTAAATGTGAATACCGGTATAGATTTGAACACAGGACAACTGAAAAACACTGCCTATCTGAACCGTGAAGAAGACGGAACAATAGGTTTGGACTTACCTGAAAAGTTTTCACGTGTTATCATAAATCTTAAAGATATGTATTTAGAAGCGATACCATATCAATAACATCCGAATTCCTAAAATGAAATATCCGAATATCATCACCGTAATTATACTTATGCTCTGCGGAACTGCCGGGGCAAAAAACATTATATACAGCCCGACCGTAAAATCATTACAGACAGTTGTCAACAAGGACTGGCTATCTCCTCCGGTAATGCGACTGAACAGCGGAGACGTGCTGAACATCGGCTTTGACGAACTTTCGCACGAGTACAAACGGTTCACATACCACATAGACCATTGCGAAGCGGATTGGAGCCTGTCGGAAGAGATTTTTGAAAGCGACTATCTGAGCGGATTTAACGACAACCCGATAGAAGACTACCAGAACTCGATAAACACAACCGTGCTGTACACACACTACACCCTGACAATACCGAACGAACGATGCCGACTGAAAATGAGCGGCAACTACAGACTGACGGTGAATGACGAAGAGGGAGAAAGGATACTTACGGCAGAGTTCATGGTACTTGAACCGCTGGTAAACGTAGGGTTGGAAGTGTCTGCCAATACTGATATCGACATAAACAGAAGCCACCAGCAGGTGTCGATGTCGCTAAACTACGGCAGCATAAACATAACAAACCACAACGAACAGATATATACCGTGGTGACACAAAACGACAGAAGAGACAACGCCAAGACAAACATCAAACCGAACTTCATAAGCAACAAAGGGCTGAAATGGAGCCATAACCGAAGCTATATATTCGAAGCCGGTAATGAATACCGTAAGTTTGAAATACTCGCACTATCACACCCCACAATGGGTATAGACAGAATGTCGTGGGACGGACACTACTATAACGCATATCCGTTTGTCGCAGAGCCGCGGTTAAACTATATTTATGACGTTGACGCCAACGGAGCGTTCTATATCCGCAACAGCGACAATATAGAAAACGACTATACAAGCGACTATGTGTTTGTGCATTACAAATTGAAATCACCGCTTATACCACAAGGCAAACTGCTGATCGACGGCCAGTGGACGACAGATGAGCAAACAGATAACTACACTATGACATACGACGGAACGGATAATACCTACAACGCCATCATCATGCAGAAACAAGGATATTACTCATACCGTTACACTCTGCTGAACGACAACGGCACAACAAGCATACCTCCAACAGAAGGCAGCTTCTATCAAACGGAAAACAGATATCAGGCGTATATTTATTATAAAGATACAGGCGGTCGGACATGGCGGTTGGTGGGATACAGGCAGATAGAGTTCAAACCGTAGACAGGGTAAATGAAGAATGAAGCTTCCCTAAGAGAGTGAGTTATCATCAAGCACATTTATGACACTAACTCAATTGTTACATGCTACGCATAACAATGTCATCCACCGCCGACAACAAATCAATAAAGAATCGGATTAGAAATAATTATATTCTACTGATCCCTGATTTTCTGCATATTAGCGTAAAATTCCCTATACCATCCCTGATGGGTACAGGGAATAAAAGAGAGTAATCGTACATATGTTTACCACTGATAAAAAACAAAATGTCATATGGCTGAACACGTTATACAAATAGATAACAATCTTATATTCAATTAGATTATGAAGCTAACAAATATTTATTAATGCGCTTCATACATTCTTTTAATTGACGGACAAAACGATTCCTCAATCTTATATCTTCATTTAGATCGTCAATATCTCTTTCTTTCTCGTTATATTCCTCCTTTAACCCAGCAAAAGATGGATGTTCTCTTTTGTATCTTTCTTCTGCATCATATTCGCAATAATACCTGTAAGGATTATCCTTTTTCATTTGTTCCAAAAGTTTTTTTATTCTTGGTTTATGTATTTCGTCAATCTCCTTTTCTATTCTATCGAAATTGCATTGAATTTTGTTAAGTGATTTTTGTAATCCATCAATATCCTTACTAACAGAATCAATGTATTGAGATATTTCTGGAATCATTTTTTTGTTCATATCAATAATCTCATCAATACATGTATTTACATAATCTGTCAGTTCTTTTATTTTTTTAAGGTTATTAAGAAAATGAAGTGTTCCAGTAATCTTATCTGCTTTAAAAGCGATAATTTTTTCTTGCGGTAGAACTTCATACTCAATTCTATCCCCTTTATTAAAATTACGTCATTAGTGTCCACTAAAAAATCATAAGAGTACTTTGAAATTATTGAAATTCAAT
>ERZ777011.752-NODE-752-length-45057-cov-13.678503_pt1 | contig 45057 bp, 36 predicted proteins | sample MGYA00374964_ERZ777011 | MGnify/ENA primary metagenome ERZ777011 (study PRJEB29310, sample SAMD00008975) | mouse gut metagenome | study: EMG produced TPA metagenomics assembly of the Metagenome analysis of fecal microbiota from mouse which was promoted...
CGCCACGCCCTCACCCACGGCTACTCTCGGAAATCGCTACGCGATTCTGTGATACACCCTTATTTGAACCGCATCGCACGAACCGTGAGTACCTACGATGTCGGTAGCTGCGATGAGGGGGTCAGGAGACGGCGCCTTCGATGAGGCCTTCGGCCACGACGGCGGATGTGGCTTTGTTGGTGATGGTGTAGTGGATGGCGTTTGACACGGCGGCCTCGTTGAAGTCGGCTTCGATGATGTAGGTTGTCGAGGGCTCGCCTTCGAAAATCACTTCGGCTTCTTTGCGCAGTTTCGGATTTTTTTGATTGGAATAGAACACGAAGTCGGAATCGGACGAGAAGAATTCGAGCGATACGCGTCGTTGGTCGCTGCTTGTGTTTGCCTCGTGGGTATATTTCTCGATAAGTTGGCCTTTGATGGCTATTGGGAACAGGAGGACATGGCTGCTGCGACCGGTTTTAAAATTCCACGGCGCACGTTTGTATTCGGCTTCTTTTTCAATCCCGGCCTTAACCATTTCCGCTGTCATTGCAACGCCTCGCTGCGCGTAGGCATTTATGAGGTCGTCGACAGGGCTGGAGCTTGAAATGTCGTAATAGAAATTGCGGAGGGCAAGGTGCTGCACGAAGTCCTTGTGCACCAATTGGTAGGCGGCGCCGGCCGAGATTGCCCCTCCGGCTCGGAGCGAGCCCATATCGGAAATCTGCACGTCGTAGTCCTGGCCGAGCACGTCGTAAACGGCTGTCTGCAAGCGGCTTTTGATAAGGAAGTTGCACGAGAGACCTCCGGCGAATACCACGCGGTCGATGCGCGTCTTTGTCTTGGCATCAGCGAGGATTTCCTTAACTTTCGCCACGATGTTGTCGAAAGTGGGGTTGAATACCTTTTTGATGAAGTCGTCGGTGGTGTATTGGCAGCCGTCCATAAGATACTCGCCGAGACGGGCGGCAGCGGCCTTGTGGCCGTTGTCGAGAAGCCAGCGGCGCAGCGATGCCTCGAATGAGAACGGCACGGATGGAAGTGAATGAATATCGCGTGAGTTTTTGATGCGGAGCCATGCGTCTTCCATGAGGATGCGGTTGTCGATATTTGCGAAGTAGGGGGTGAGGATGGCTTCGCGCAGGTCGAAGTCGGAGAGCGAGTCGTAGGCCACGCCGGCGTCGGTTTTGAGGTCGCGTGTAAGGTCGCGGAGCATGTAGAGGTAGAAAGCCTCGTCGATGTCGTTGCCGCCGGCGGCGGAACCGTCGGAGTTTACAACCATCTCGGCGCACCAGTCGGGATTGTCTTCTGTGCCGTGGTTAGCCTCACGGAGGAGGCATATGTCGGTGGTGCCGCCGCCGAGGTCGACCACGAGCGATGTGCGGCCCTCTTTGAATCCGACTTTGCCGTCGGCGGCTATATTGTAGAGGCTCCACACCAGCGGGCCTTCGGGCTCGGAGAGGATATGAGCCTGTGGGGTGAATACCTCGCGGGCTATGCGCACCATCACGCGCTTGTTGTCGTCGGTCCAGATTGTGGGGATGGTGAGGCCCCATTTTATCTCGCTTGCCTCGACCGGACGCTCCACCAGTCCCGACACGCGGGCCAGACATTCGATTTTGAGCACGCGCAGGAAAATCTTGATGATGGAGATAAGCGGGAAATCGAGGGCTGCATATGTGTCGTTGCCGTGATATAGCATCATCTTGAAACGCTCGAAGCCTACGAAATCGTCGCTGCCTATGAGGCTTTTGTAATTCTTGATTGCTTCCTTGCCCCACACGATATTGGGATTCTCAGACTGTATGGTGCGCGAGGCGATGTGAAAGTCGGAGTCGGGCACGGCATCGAAATCGGCTATGAGCCTGTCGAGGAAGGCACGGGAGATGTAGAACCAGGTCGCATCCTTGGCATAGTCGCCGGTGGAGTGGATAAAAGTAGGGGAGGAGTATTTGAGCGAACCGTCGTCGTTATGGTCGCTCACAAGACAGCATCCGGAATTTGTGGAGCCGAAATCTACGGCTATCGCGGCAATATATGATGACATAGGATTGATTTTTGATTAAAAATTTTGCAAAGGAGTGTGGCTCTGCCACACCGTGATTCTTTATTATGTCTTCCCCACGGCTGAAGCCGGGGGTTACCTGAAAGACTGTGGCTCTGCCACAGGGGGGGGATATATGAAATCGGTTTTGGCGCGGACGCACGAGCCGTGCGTCCCTACACGCGTGGCATAAAATCCATTATGTTTTATTCGGCATCCATGGCCGTGAGGTGGGCGGCGATGCGCCGGAGGAGGGTTTCGTCGACGGACGAGGCTTTTGTCTCGAAACTGAGGCGGGAGTTGCCTGCGCCGTCGGGGGTGGTGCATACGAGGCGCACGAGGCCGTCGGCGTCGCGCGAGAGGGTGAACACCACGCGGTCGCCCACGGTGAGAGGCTCGGGGAAAGTGACGTCGCCTTTGAAGAATTCGGGCTGGCGGTTGTAGGCGAAGTGCTTGGCAGCCACGTCGTTTTCTATTATCGTGACGGGAAGCGACGAGCCGGTAGCCGGCATGTAGCGGTTGAACGTGCGAGCCTCGATTACGACGGGGTCGGAGCGCAGAATCATGTTTTCCACTACGAGGCGGCCGTTTCGGTCGAGAGTGAGCAGCCCGTAGGCGTGACCGCGGTCGTCGAGACGGATGTCGTAGTTTACGCCGCCTTCCACCAAGGCGAGGGCATAGCGTGCGGCTCCCTTGGCAATGGCCTGGTCGGGGTCGTTGAGCTCGGCCTTCACATCGGGCAGGTGCTTGGCAATGGCTTGCTTTATGGCTTTCATCTTCGAGGCACCTCCGGCAAGGCACACGCGGTCGATGCGCAGGTTGGGGTTGTCGCGGCGAGCCTCGGCTATGGCGCGGTCAATCACGGCCATGGCGCGTGAAATTACCGGGTCGGTATATTGCACGAATTCGGCCACGTCGATGTCGATGGTTTCGACTTGCCCGTCGGGTCCGGCCACGTCGATGGTCTGGAATCCTGCCGTGCAGAGGTCTTTTTTATATGTTTCGTATTGTACGAGGAGCGAGTCGGTAACTGCAGCTTCGTCGAAGGGGAAGCCTGCGGTCTCATAGGACATGCGTATAAGCTCCATGTCGAAGTTGCGTCCCCCCAGGCGCGGGTCGCCTTCGGAGGCGAGCACGCGGTAGTCGGTGTCGGAGGTGCGGGTGATAATGCTCACGTCGAGTGTGCCGCCTCCCATGTCGAACACCATCACAGTCTCATTCACTCCGATATTGTAGGATATGGCGGCGGCGGTAGGCTCGTTGATTACTTGAAGCACCTTTATGCCTGCTTGCTCGGCGGCAAGTTTTGTTTTCTGGCGTTGGATGTCGGAGCACACGGCAGGAACGGTAATCACGGCCTTGTCGGAGGAATCAAATCCCTGTCCGCTGCGGAAGGAGTTGGCATGGGATATGAGTTTGTGATATATGCAGGCGGCCGGCTCCACGGGCGATATGCGCCGGGGCGAGCCGCTTTGGTCGACGAGGTATTCGGATGTCATCTCGTCGAGGTGCATCTGTGTCTTGGCAAAGGCAACGACCGATGCTCCGTTGCCGCGCTCAATCTGGTTTTTGGCAGTAAGGCCTACCACGGGCCGTCCGCCGTGCCTTATGTTGAACCAAACCACCGACGGGGTGGTAGACTGGTTTCTCTCCGAGGGAATCACCTCGGGGTTCTTGCCGGCCTCGGCCACAGCTATGCACGACTCGCACGTGCCGAAATCAATACCGTAAACGCTCATAATACTACTGGCTGCTTCAATTTAAACCGCAAATTATTATTTAAACCGCAAATAATTATTTTAACCGCAAATTACACAAATTTTATGAATTACGCAAATTTTATTATTTTTCCAACGTTAAGTATGTGAAAAAAATGAATTAATGTATTCAAAATTGTCGCAGAGCGACAATCTCTTAGGTAACCCCCGGCTTCAGCCGTGGGGACGTGAATATCACAACGGGCGGTGTGGCAGCGCCACACTCTTGCTTGTGCAAGCGGAAATAGAGTGTGGCTCCGCCACACCGTGATTAGAGCCCTGAATTTCCCCACGGCTGAAGCCGGGGGTTACCTGAAAGACTGTGGCTCTGCCACAGCTGAATCGCATACAATACATTAATTCTATTTTTAACGATAATTAATGCTGAATGTCTTGCGGACGGGAATTTATAAATTTGTGTTGGTGCGGAAGGTGATGGTGGCGCGATTGTCGCCGGATATGACGAGGATGTTGTCGCCGTCGGCGAGCTCGATGGGGGCCGTGGCGGGGTTGGTGGTTTGGTTAACGAATACCATAGACGCGGTGCCTTCTTCTTCAAGTTCTTTAATGAAGAATTTGGAGCGGCGTCCGTCGACCACGGTGTCGATTACGAATTGCGACGGGCGCAGGACTATACCGGGGAGTATCACTTTTTGCCGCGCAGGCTCGGCCTCGTTGGCTTTTGCGGAGCCGAATACGTTGCGGCCTTCGTAGAGGCAGCACACGGCCATACGGTCGGTGACGAGGAATCCGCGGGGTTTGCGTCCCATCTGTTCTTTCTGTTTTTCGTAGCGTTCCTTGGCCAGGGCGACACGGCTGTCGAGCCATTGACGCATCTCATCGGTGGGTTCGCCGGCCACGGCTATGACTTCGAATCCACATTCCGGGCATGTACCCGATGCCGGGGCGTCGGCACCGCATACGGGGCATTTTATGGTATTATTGTCGGACATTTTATGATTAAGTAGATGTTAAAAATTAATTTATATTTACAAGCAGATATTGTTTTATTTCGACAGCCATATCTTCGGATGCTTTTTGGCCGCTTTCTTCCTCATCGTCAGTCACGTAGCTCGCTACGCTCCTTCCTCTTCGGAAGAAATCGCCTCAAAAATCATCTCGAATATATTGTCTGTTAATTTTTAACATCTACTTATTTTATTGTTTGGCTTACGGCGGCGAGGGCTTCGGCCACGTCGTCGTCGGTGAATACGGAGAGGTCGGCGTCGAGGTCGTCGGCTGTGCGGTCGGACTGCACGGATATGAGTGCGTCGGAGAGGTTGCGGGCCCAGCGTCCGTTGCCGTCGTCGCGCTTCATGCCGCTGCGGGCGCGGGCGATGCCTTCGGCGAGAGCGCGGGCGGTGGCTTCGGAGTCGGGTGTCATCATGCCGCCGAGGTTGGCGTTGACGATTTGCAAAAGTTCGTCGGCGGAGTAGTCCTCGAAGTTGACGTATGTTGTGAATCGGGATTTGAGACCCGGATTCGATGCTATGAAGCGTTGCATTTCGGCGGGGTATCCGGCGATGATTACAACGAGGCGGTCGCGGTTGTTTTCCATACGTGCAAGGAGGGTGTCGATGGCTTCCTGCCCGAAGTCGTTGCTGCTGTCGCCACGCTTTGCGAGGGTGTAAGCCTCGTCGATGAACAGGACACCGTCGAGGGCGGAATCTATCACGGCAGCCGTTTTCAATGCCGTCTGGCCGACGACGCCTGCGACAAGATCCTCGCGCATCGCCTCTATTACATGGCCGGAGCGGAGCAGGCCGAGTTCGCGGTAAATTTTACCCATGATGCGGGCCACGGTGGTCTTGCCCGTGCCGGGATTGCCGTAGAACACGAGGTGAGATGAGTTGATGGGGCGCACGGGCAAATTCTGCTCTTTCCTGCGGAGATTCACCGCCACGCGGTTGACGAGGCGGCGCACCTCGGTCTTTGCGGCTGCGAGGCCGATTAGGCTGTCGAGTTGGGCAAGACCCGACTCTTCCTGTTGCGCAGCAGCCACGGCTCCACGACGGAAACCGCTTACTTCCTGCAAGTTAAGCCCTTCGAAGTCCTCGGGGATGAGGACTGTGGCATCTGATGTGCGGCGGCGGCGCGCCACGGCGAGTTCGACCTTTTCGAAAAGGTTGCGGACAAAACGGCCGTTGCCGAAATGATAGTTGGCATCGTTGGAGCGGCCTTTGTATCCGAGGGCGTATTCCATGACCTCGTCGAGCACGGCGTCGACTTCGGGAGTAATGGTGTATTTCTTGCGGGCCGAAAGCAGGAAAATCTGCTTCAACTGGCCGGCGTCGTAGTCGTCGAAGTTGATATATGAGTTTACGCGCGAGGTGAGGCCATCGTTCATCTCGAACAGGCGGTTCATGTCCTTCTCGTATCCGGCAAAGATTACGACAAGGCGTTTGCGGTCGTTTTCCATGCGGGCAAGGAGAGTGTTGATGGCCTCTTTGCCGAAGTCGTTCTCGCCGCCGTCGGCAAGACGGTAGGCCTCGTCGACGAAAAGAATGCCGTCGAGGGCGGAATCGATCACATTGGATGTCTTTATGGCCGTCTGGCCTACGTAGCCGGCGACAAGATGCTCGCGCGACACCTCGACGAGGTGGCCTTTCGACACCAGGCCCATGTCCTTGTATATTCCGGCGATGATGCGGGCCACGGTGGTCTTGCCCGTGCCGGGATTGCCGTAGAACACGAGGTGCTTGTTCATTTCGGTGATGTCGTCGCCTCGTTCGAGACACATCTCGATATAGTCTTTGAGGCTCTCGATCTGCTGTTTCACGCCGTCGAGGCCGATTAGTTCGTTGAGCGAACTGAGGTTTGAGCCACGTTTTTTCACTGTTGAGTATATTTTGGAGAAAGATTTATGATTGACACGCTGCATCTCGGCCATCTGCGCCATGAAAGTGTCGATTGACGCGTCGATGCCCTTCTCGTTTACGATGGACAGTTGCTCGCAGAGGTCGTCGAGGTCGGCCCAGTCGATTTCGAGGGCGAAATCGGAGACCATGCGGGATTTGAGTACGGTGTTGCGCACGTCGGCGGTGGTGGGGTCGGGTGTGACAAACGAATTTGCCATGTTCAGCAGTTGGTTTCCTTCTTCACGGCGTGTGAAAAGGTTGGCAAACCATCCGTGCAGAAACGGGCTTGGATGATTGTGTTCTTGCGAGAACAGGCGCAGCACCTCCTTGCGGCACCCGCCGGTGTTGATCATTACGATGAGATGATTGTCGTTGATATCGGCGGCGTTGAGCCGAGCATTCTGGGCGAGTGTTCTCAGTTCGGACACAAGATGATTTGTCTGCGTGGGGTCGAACTCAGCCTCGCTTTCAGATGCCTCGATAATTACGGCCGTGTGACGGCGGTTGGTGAGGTTGTAGATTATATAGTCGAGGTTGAGGGTGCGTTCGGAGCGTCCTTTCACATGCCAAAGGCCGTGGGCGTCGGCATATAGGTTGGAGGCCGGACGGCGCACGTCGACCGGGGTGTCGGGTATGGCCGAAGCACCGGGAGCTTTTCCGCGGGAACGGGCAAGGAGGCGATTGCCGCGCTTGGAGCCTGTGATTACGGGATTAACTACCTCGGGCTGCTGCCCTGCCGCCGCGGCTTCTTCCTCTTTGGACATTAGGAACCGTTCGAGCATTTTTTGCTCAAACGACTGATGTCCGCCGTTTACGTCGTAGAAAATCACCGTCTCAAACCCCTGGCTTTTCAGATATAGGTGGAGCGACTGGCGGAGGTTGTAGAGCCGCAGCCCGCCGTCGATATACGAGTCGGGATAGGTAAACAGCGCCGATACAAAAGGCCGTTTCTTTATGTCGTATGATGCGAACCTGTTCATAAACCTGCTACTTGACCGGGTTGGCGACGCTGGATGCCGTGATAGTTGCGCGTGTTTTGGTTCACGGTGATGTTTCCGGGATTGAAAGGCTCGAGAGTCTCGGCACGGCAGTGGCGGAACATCTTCATCTGCACACCGGCCTCGGCGAAGTCGTTGGCGATGGACTCGTTGATGGTGCGCATAAGGTTCTCGTCCATAAATGTTGTGGAGTCGACGCGGAAATATACCTCGTATTCGCCGGGCTGCGAGCCTTGGTTTACAATCACCTCTACCTCGGCGCCGTCGACAAAGCGGCGCAGGCGCACAACGTAAGCCTCGCGGCGGTCGGCATGGTCGAAGCCTTCGCCCACCAGCTGGAAGCCGTGGTCTTCCTGCAAGATGTCGGAACAGGTTTGGCCCTGAGCCACACGGTTGAGCGAGTGGTTGTACTGCTCGCGGGCCTGAACGAGGAGCAACTGCTGGATACGGTCGAGTTCGGCAAGACGCTTGGCGTCGCGGCGCAGGTCGGCCTCGGTGTAGGAGGGGTTGGTTCGCCCGGCCTCGATGGCTTCGGAAACGCGGTTCACCTCGTCCTCGAGAACCTTATACTGGCCGTGGGTCCAATAGTCCATGTCGATAAGCTCGCCTTCCTGAGCGGGAAGGTCGTCGAAGAATGATGTGCGGGCCTGGCGGATGTCTGCCTTGATTTTTTCGGCGGTCTTCACGGCCTCGAGATGCTGCATGTGGTACACGGCGCGTCCGCGGGCCACTTTCACATCCATGATAAGGATGTCGTTGAGGGCGTTGGCGCATACCATCTCGATGGCGGCCGAGCCGGATGTCTTTCCGGCAAGCGAGGCCACGCGCTCTTTCACGGAAGTGAACTCGCGGGGCGCGAACTTGAAATAGTCGGGGTTGGTTTCGCAGATTGCAAACTGACGCGTGAGTTCGGCATAAAGAGCCTGGGCGGTGTTGGCTCCGGCGCGCATTTCGGCGTTGATGCGGGCCACGCTGTCGGCGGCATCTTTCACGGCTTGGTCGAGCCCGGCCATGGCCCGCTGCGTCTCATCGGCCGACGACGTGGTGGACGCTATCGACTGCGCGACACGGCCCGAGGCATTGGTTATAGCCTCGATGTTGCGACGGCGGGAGTCGGAAAGACGGCTTAAAAATCGGTCGGAATCGGCTCGCACCTCATTGAGCGCCTGCTCGGTGCGAAGCCTGGCACGTTCCATTTCCTGAGAGTTGCCTGAGCGCCATTCGGCAATTTCGCGTTCGTTTGCCAAAAAGGTGGCGGAATCCATATAAGTGTGATCGGCTGACATAGTTGTAGTTTTTAAGTTGAGAAGTTTGGAAGTTTGGAAGTTGAGGAGTTGGTTTTTATTCTGTTTCCTGCGCCGACGAGTCGGGGAGGTGGATGGTTTTGCCGGGGGCGGAGAAGGGGATGTCGTCGACAATGATGTCTTCGGCGCGGTTGCGGCCTACGGTGAATGATATGTTGTTGGCCTGCAACTGGGCGAGCACACGCTGGAGCAGCACGTCGGCAAGTTTCTCATCGACGTAGGCTCCGTATGATATGTTGTAGGTGCAGAGCGAGTCGGTGGGCGACATGGGAGTGAAGACAAACTGGATTTTTATGAGGCTCTGCGGGCTGTCCATCTGCACGACGAAAGCGTCGCGGTCGTCGTCGTTGTTGAACCCGATGGTGACGAGCCTGAAGCCGAAGTCCTCGCATAGCACCAGGGCTGTGAGCCGTCCCATTGCCTCGATATATTCCGACAGGTTGGTGCGGTTGAGTACCTCGGCGAATATCTGCTCCCCTTCGTCACGGAGCCGTGTGAGCGTTTCCATGTCCTCTTTGAGCTGGGCCGTGAAATAGTCGGAAGCCAGCTCGCCCGACACGATGCGTGCTTCAAGGTTGCGCAGATTGCCCTCGGCTTGTGAGAAGCGTCCGTGCGACCAGTAGTTCATGTCGATATGATGCTTGTTTTCGGCATCGAAATATATTTCGTCGCGCCAATGGGCGTATTGCTCGGAGATGGCCTTTACCTGGTCGCGGGCAATGATATAGTGGAGGCGGAATTCGGCGCTCTCGCGCTCGACATTCGAGCGGAAACCGTTGAGCTCGAGCGAGCCGTTCACGGCCAAAGCTTGGCAGGCATCGTCGGAAAGGGCGCCGGAGTCGATTTTCTGTATTGTGCTTATTATTTTTTGCAGTCCGTCGGGAGCAAATTTGTTGAAAATGGGGTCGTTGGCCACGGAGTTGAATTCCTCGACAAGGGTGTTGCGGAGTTCGGCCGCCGTAAGCGATGCCTGCTGCTTTCGGCGGTTTATCTCGTCGATTTGCTCGGTGAGGCGGTTTTGACGCTCGATCGCGCTGTTGAGTTCGCGCCGCAGACGGTTGAGAGTCTTGCGAAGTTCGTTGATTTCGCGCTCGTTGGCGTGGAGGGCGCGTATTGCCTCGTTGTAATGAGCGACAAGGTCGTCGAAGGCGGCACGGGCCTGAGTGCGTTCGCGGTCCCAGGCACGCATTATGCGGTCGAGCAGGGCAAGCACCTCGCGTGGGTCGGCCTTGCCTCCGTTGCGGCGAGCCTTGGCCAGGTCGCGCTGCATCTGGGCATACTCGGCATTGCCCACCCAGACGCCTGAGTGGTTCTCCGGCTGCCAGCCTCCATAAAGATTGTTGCGGTAAGGTGATGTTGCCATGATGGATTATGTGGGTATGCCTATTGTTAGTACTTCGAAGTCGCCAAGCAGATGAATCTCGCGGCTGCGCGGGCCTGTTCGCAGTTCGTCCTCATAAGGGAGAAGGGCAGGGGAGAGGAAATGGAGACGCTGGTTTGATGAGCCCCGCAGGCCAATGCCGTCGTTGAGTTCGTCGACATATTCGCCGTCGATGAGCAGGTCGGTTTGGGCAAGAAGTGCTTTTTGGCCCGGAGTGACGAGTTCTTCAATGGTGCGTCCGGTGAATACTATCACATTAATATCCGGAAGCTCCTCGCGGACGATTAGGCACATTTCGGCAAGGGCGTCGGCCTGGAGCATCGGCTCTCCGCCGCTTATGGTGATGCCCGAGGGGGCGGCATCGATGATGATACGGGCAAGCGCGGAGGGCGAGGCCGAATGCGCGCCGACGCCCTCGCGCAAGTCGGGCGAGGTGCATCGCGGGCAATTTTTGTCACAGCCCTTAACCCAGAGCACGAAACGCGCTCCGGGACCAAGCGAACGGGCGTCGGCCCAATAATATCCGTATCTTATTTCTTGCATCAAACTTCGATTTCTTCAATTTCTCCGTTGGAAGGAGGGGTTGAGCCCGGCGCCGATGCCGGCGGTGCGGCGGGAGATGTGGAATCGGAGGCGAGTTCCACGAGGTCGGCAAAATTTTTGCGTTGCCGGGTGTCGACCGCCCCTTTTATAATGCGTTCGAGGTGCGATAGCGCGTCGTTGGCAGTGGCGCGGAGCTGGCTTACGGTGTCGTCGGCCGGGAGATATGTGCTTATCTCCTCGCGGACATCGTCGATGCAGCGGCCACGGGCTTTTACCTCGTCTCTGAGGGCAGTGGCCTCGGCTTCCACTTCTTCGAGGCGGGTGCGCAAGGCCGAAGCCTCCTCGGCAAGGATACGTGTGGCGTTTTGACGCGTCTCGTCGATTTTTTGCTTGAAACTTTCCACAAAACCGTCTTTTTCGACACGCTGCAAGGCTTCTGCCGCCACTTCAAGCATGATTATGGCTTCGCAGGCTGTGCGCAGACGCTTGTCCGAGGCGAAATTGGCGTCGATTGAGGCCTGTATTTTTTGACGGAATTCATCGAGAGGGTCGGTTCCGACTATCAGTTCGGGGAGTATGTCAATCATGTTCTATGTTTGAGAGCGGTTGCAGTTCTATTGTTCGGAATATGTCGGGACGCAGGCTTACGGTGCGTACCGGGCCTGAGGCCGATACTATATCGTGGGCAATGTTGCCCATGGCGTCGATTGAGGCGCGATAGCGGGCTCGTTTGGCGGGCACGCCGCCTATGTATATTTCGGCTGCGTCGTCGGCCGTCGGCATCACTACGTCGAATTCCCGGCCGAATGTGGCCTCGAATGTCGGGCCGGCGCAAAGGGTGGGGGCGCTGTCATAAAGCACGGAGTCAGGGGCAAGTCGCCGCGGCTCATCTTCTATTGCCACAGTCTCGGGTTCGCGCCCCGAAATGACGGCCGCCGCATGGAGCAGGGGCACGGCTTCGGGGGCGAGCATCACGGCCGTGAAGCATCCCCGGCTCACTCCGGCCTGCTCGAGAAAATGCTCGAGGCGGCTGTTGAGGGTGCCAAATGTGGATGCGTCGGTGTCGGAAATCGGCAGAGAGTCATAGGCCACGTCGTAAGACGGACGGCGATATACCTGGTCGAGCCATGCAGGGTCGGCTTTAAAGGCCGGCATCTCGAATTCTGTGATTTCGATAATGCGTGCGCGGCCAAACCTTTGTTCGGCACGGCATGCCACGGCCCGGTTGCCGTCGGCGGCCACGAGCATATTGGAAATGCCGTCGGACATGTGGCCGATGACAGAAACGAGCATCGCCTCCGGCGCAAACACGTCGGCGCGTCCGTCGGCAAAAGCCCGGGTATATTCCTGATATGATATAGTCATTTGTCTGTTTTATGGTATGGATATGGGGCTGCCGGCAGGGCAAGGCAATCCCCTACGCAAATATAGAGATAATTCTGCAATTTTTCGTTCATATACTCCAAAAAATATTATTCAAGGGCTTGCCGAGTATCCGGCAAGCCCTTGAATAGATATTGTAGTGATAATTGTTATAGGGCGAGAGGCGTGTATTCAAGCCCGAAGGCTTCGGCTACGCCTCGGCAGGTGATTTTGCCGTCGACCATGTTCACGCCGTCGGCAAGGCCGGCATCGGCGCGGCAGGCCTCGCGCCAGCCAAGGTCGGCGATGCGCAGGGCGTAAGGCAGCGTGGCGTTGGTCAGCGCCAGGGTGGAGGTGTAGGGCACGGCGCCGGGTATGTTGGCCACGGCATAGTGCACGATGCCGTCGACCTCATATATCGGGTTGGAGTGGGTGGTGGGGTGCGATGTCTCGAAGCATCCGCCCTGGTCTATGGCCACGTCGACAATCACCGTGCCCTGGCGCATGAGCCCGAGCATGTCGCGGGTAATCAGCTTGGGCGCTTTCGCTCCGGGGATGAGCACCGATCCGATAACGAGGTCGGCAGAGGGGAGTTCCAATTCTATATTGTGGGAGGAAGAAAAGAGGGTCTTGACATTGGCCGGCATCGTCTCCGACAGATGGCGCAGCGTGGGCAGGCTTATGTCTGTAATGGTCACGTCGGCGCCTAAGCCGGCGGCCATGAGCGCTGCATTGCGGCCCACTACGCCTCCTCCAAGGATGAGCACTTTTGCGGGCTTCACGCCCGGCACTCCGCCGAGGAGGACGCCGCGGCCCCCTTGCGGCTTTTCAAGGAAACGCGCGCCTTCCTGCACCGACATGCGGCCTGCCACCTCGCTCATTGGAGTGAGCAGAGGGAGGGTGCCCTGGCGGTCGCGCACGGTTTCGTAGGCTATGCACACGGCGCGGTTTGCCATCATGGCATCGGTGAGCGGACGGTCGCAGGCGAAGTGGAAATAGGTGAACACCACCTGGTCGGCACGTATCAGGTTATATTCCGGCTCGATAGGCTCTTTCACCTTGATTATCATTTCGGCGGCAGCATAAGTTTCTTCGATTGTAGGAAGAATCGAGGCACCGGCTCGGATGTAATCGTCGTCGGTAAATCCCGAGCCTTCGCCGGCCGTGTGCTGGACAAACACGGTGTGGCCGTGGCGGATGAGTTCTTTTACTCCGGCGGGCGTTACGCCTACCCTGTTCTCATTGTTTTTAATCTCTTTGGGGACACCGATTTTCATGGTAGTAATTGATTTAGGTATCAGTTATGAGGTATCGCCCAAATATACGTAAATTCCAATCAAACAAAAAATAAAATTAGCATTTTTTAATTAAAATTTAACATTGTTAACTTATAACAGTTGTGTTATTTAAAGTTTTACGTTTAGGAATCATAATATGTTAGAAATTTGTTGTATCTTTGTAGCAAATAACTTAAACCTATCCAGACATGGCAAGACCTATTAAAGAAACACCAATACTCTTTGGTTCTGATGCCAGGCGATTTGAAGAGCGAATGCAAGCCCCTCCGAAGGTTTCTCCTTCAAAACGTGCTCAAATCCGCCGGTCTTATGAGACTGTCATGAAAATGATGGTCAACTGAATTTATGACCCGAGAAGAATTTCAAGACAGATGCAGGGTTCGCCGTTTAGATATCGGCGATTCCGTATCGGTTTTTGATTGTTACGATGAAGACTTAAATGATTTTATTCTAAATGAAGCAAGTCTTTACCGCAACGCTTTGTTATCAGTTACATACGTGGTCGAAGATAAAATCACCGACGAGGTATTAGCTTATTTCAGCCTGTCGAATGACAAAATATCCATATCGGATTTTGAAAACAAAACCGACTTCAATCGTTTCAGAAAGCACAAATTTACCAATCAAAAACGATTAAGAAGTTATCCTGCAATTAAAATCGGACGTCTGGCAATAGCCAAATCGGCACAGCGGCAGTCTATCGACACTTATCTTCTGGAATTCATAGAAGATTTCTTTACCGTGGACAACAAATCCGGTTGCAGATTTATAACGGTTGATGCTTACGCTGATGCGATACCGTTTTACATCAAAAATAATTATCTGTTTTTAAATAACGACGACGAAGATAATCGTACAAGAGTGATGTATTTCGATCTTGCGTCACTTTTGTGATATACCCTATTTTTGCATTGAGCGAATATATGCAGTGAGCCGCGGAGCGACGAGCGAACGTGTGTAGTGGCTGATGATGCGGTTTTGGACGGATGCGGAGAGGGCGTTGATTTGCCCCGATTGCAAAATTTCTGCCATGCGTCCGGCATAGTCTTTTGCGTCGAGCGAGTCAATTACCAACGACTTATCTCCGATGATAGAGGCATTGAAGCCGACATCGCTGGCTACCGGCACAGCTCCGCAGGCCATGGCTTCGGTCAAAGCATTGGAGTGCCCCTCATACGCTGTCGGAAAAACGAAAAAGTGAGCCGCTTGAAGTACCCCCACTATATATTCGAGCGATTGCGGGCCGTGATAGCGGATGGCATCCGCCGGCAAGCCCGATTCTTCGACGGCGCGGTCGAGCAATGTCTTGTATTCGGGGTCAACGCCACCTATTATATCAAGCCGCGCGTCGGGATATGAACGCCGCAGCAACGCAGTGGCACGAATCACTTGGTCGACATTTTTCGAAGGCGCTACACGCCCGAAGTAAACAAGCCGGATTTCTCCGTCGATATTGCGGGGTTTAAGCGTATGGATAAATTCGTCGTCGATAAAGTTGGGGTAATAAAAAGTGTCTCGTCCGAGTTTTTCCTTTATGAAATCGACAAAACATTCGCCTTGGCATAGCACACCGTCGGCGAGGCGGAATATCTCGAGTTGCTTGTGTCGGTAAGCATCGTCGCGTTTGTCATACACCTCGATCATGCTGCCGTTGCGTATCTCATATACTACCTTGCGGCCAAGAGCATGGGCGGTGCGTACAAGCAGAAGTTCGATGTCGATAATTTTGTCGTAAAATCCTACTATATGCACCACCGCGCGCGGGTGAGCCAGCATCTTGGCAACCAACGACGCGTAGGTGCGGGCAAACGACAGGGCATAGCGCCATCTGGATCCAAGATTTACGGCTTTTTCCACGCAGTAAACCTTAAATCCGGCATCTTCATAAATGCCGAGGGTGCGTCGGCAGCCCATTTCGGCGCCACCGACTTTGTATTTCTCTATGCCACGGCCAAGTGGCGCATAAAATATCACTTCCATGTAATTCACGCGAGAGGGTTTTCGGATGATTTGAACCAACGGGCAAACTCGGCGATGCCTGTCACCAATATCTTCATAATCAAAAAAACGTTTTACAATAATTAACGCTTCCGCGCGTCGTTTTATTGCATTATAGCCTGAATAACGACGCCAGGTGAGCCGAAAGCGCCGCTTGCTGCCTGTCGACAAGTTCGGCAACCCGCTCGCGTCCACGCCTAATCAACGATTGACGGAGGTTTTCGTTCATTGCAACCTGCAATATGCGGTTGGCCATATCGTCGGTGTTTTCCGGAGAGAAATATACGGAGGCATCCGCGCACACCTCGGGGATGCTCGTCGACGACGATGCTATCACGGGCACATCGCATGCCATGGCCATAAGCGGAGGATAGCCGAAACCCTCGTTCAACGAAGGATATACGAAGCAAAACGCTTCGCGGTGGAGCCGCACGAGTTCGTCCGATGACACGTATGGCAAAAACCGGAAACGGTCTTTGTTTTTTACCATCGATGCCATGTCTCCACGTCCACATCCCGTAACCACCACCTTTTTCCCTTCGAGATGGCCGTTGGAGAACAGCCTGTCGAACACTTTTACGGCCCGATAGACATTTTTTTCAAACCGCTCGCCGTTGAGCATCAAAAAATAATTGCCGCAGGTTTCCGAGGGCGTGAAATTATCGACCGAAAACGGGGAATAGAACACCTCTATCCGTTCTTCGGGAAAATCCGGGAAAAAATTCAGGATGGAATATTTGGAATGTTCCGACACGGTGATAATCTTCGCTTTGGGAATGTCTAATATGTGTCGGAACTGGCCAAGGGTGCGTCGGCGCACAAGTTTTGACATCAGCCTCGGGAACAGCCGGCCGGCAAATTTTTTCAACGTGCTTTTTTCTCCCCGCCATGCGTCTTCATGCCAAGGAAGCTCAACCTTTCGCAGCCCATGTATTACACCCGCAAAACGTGTTTTGCATCGATAATCGTAATATCCGTAAGGCAGCGCGGAATAGAAAAGAGCATATCCCCGGCTGTCGATAAGATTGTAAAGGTCTTGTTTCGACGATACATAATGCACCGCGTCCTCCGGCATCCGCGAAAGAAGCACGTTCAGTTTTTCATCATTGAAAAAATGAGAATACAGCACAATTTCGAGGCGATAACCCTCGACGAGGGCATGCTCGAGGATAAACTTGGCGTATTCGCCTCCGCCGTGGAAATGTCCGGGACGCTCTTGCTGGCAAGCCGTGCCGTCGAAAAGTATTTCAGCTTTACCCATATCTGATGATTTACACTATCTAAACGCCGTGCGGCTAATTTTATTGCATTTGCATCCTAATACATCAGACCGAACAGCCACAAAGGGATTTTGTTCCCATAGCCGATTTCAATTTCATCAGCAACGACAAAACTGTCGGGGATGTCTTTAATCTGCGAGAATCTTTTTTTGCGGCCGCCTACCTCAAAAAGGAATCGCCCGTCGACTAAGAAATCTCCCGACTGCGGTATTATCACTTTGTGTTTTTTCGATAGTTGCGATGCAAAGAATGTTTCCCTTACGGTGCCTATATTTGGAACGGAAAAAGCGTATAAATAATTGGTGTTGTCAAATAAAATCTTTTCCGGCCGAACAAGGGCTCCAAAGGAACTGTCGGCATACAGCGATCTGATTACTGCCGCCTTGTCGAGCAGTGACAGCAGCTTGAGAACCGTATTGCGGGTAGTTTCCAGTGATTTTACCAAATTATTTACATTCAACACATAAGGAGTTTCAGATGAGATCACCGAAAGCAATCTCCGTATCTTGTACACCGATGAAAATTCAATATCGCTGAGTGCAGGTATCTCCGTTTCTATTATCGTATCGGCAACCTGCCGTAAACGTTCGCCGAATCCCACAATATCATCTTCCTCATTGTAAAAAGGATAATATCCTCTTTTCAGATATTCCTCAAAGTATGGCAAGATTTTAACGTTTGATGTAATTTCCATCGCCAACGGCACATGCTTCGATAAAATTTCGTCCATCGACACTGCCGGAAGAGACACACCTTCCAGCTCGAGATACTCCCTGAACGACAACCCGGCCAACGTGTATTGTCTCGCCCGCCTAGAAAGATCGCCGAGAACATCTTTCTCGATGCGCAACATCGAAGATGCTGTCACGACAATGTGCATGTCGGGATAGAAATCATATATGTTTTTTACCTCCTGCTGCCAATGCGGATAGCGATGTACTTCATCAAGAAAGAGGTGGGTGCCTCCATGTGTATAAAAGTACTCGACAAATTCGAGCAAAGTATGACTGGCGAACCATATATGATCTAGCGACAGATAAACAGCTCTCTCTGAGCCTCCAAAATAATCTTTTATATATTGAAGGATGAGGGTGGTTTTTCCCACTCCGCGCGCACCTTTGATTATAATCAACCTGTTATTCCAGTTGATTTCATAATAAAGATAACGTTTGAAATCTGTTGTAACTTTCGATAATCGTCTTCTAAATAGGTATATTAAATTGTCCATATTAGTTTGTTTTTCGGTGCAAATATAATAAATAGTTTTTAGAAAAACTAAAAATGGGCAGGAAATAGTTTTTGGAAAAACTAAAATTGGGGTGAAAATAGTTTTTGTAAAAACAGTTCAGGGGCGTTTTTTGTTTTTTCAGAAACGTATTTTTGTCTTAATAGGGCCTGACGGGCAAAATATTCGGGGCTTTTCTTGGCTATTTCGGATTTTTAACGTAATTTTGTGGAAATTTGACGATAATGGACTTCGACTATCACGGCACATTCGCCCGTATCAAGGCCAAGACCTCGATTCTCGCCGACCGCTACACGATGCTTATCAAGGAGAAAAATGAAGCGGACGCGCGAATCGCCGAACTTGAAACGGAACTGGCAAAAGCCAATGCGAAAATAGCGCAACTAAGCGTTGATCTGGAATACCTCCGTGTTGTGTCGACTATCGCGCCAAACCGCGACCAGGTGGAGCAGGCGCGCGCCATGATTCGAAATCTCGTGCGGGACATTGACCGCTGCATTGCCGACTTAACCGACTAATCACCATAAGCAACCGATGAAGGATTCGCAACATATCTCCATACGCATAGCCGATACGCCCCCTATCGGCCTGGACATACGTCCCGACCGCGAGGAGATGGTGAGAAGAATCGAAAAAAACATCAACACCGTATGGGCCCGCTGGTGCGACGACTTTTCTGACCGCACCCCACACGAAGTGCTTGCGATGGTGACGTATCAATATGCCAAACTTTACTACGAACTTGTGGAACGCGTCGAGGCCAACGAAGAAGCCATCGGCGATTTCGAGAATTTTCTCGACGAAGCCATCCATCGTGTAAGCTGACGGCATTCTCCCGGCAATCAGACCTGTCTATTACGGCCCCGCACTCCCCGCCTCAGAGGAGCGTGTGGTCTTTCTTATTCTTACAGACAAATTTAATAATTAACCCAACTGCTTACAAATCAGTTTTATATGTCATCAATATTAATCATAATCATTTGTATCGTCGTGGCCGCAGCCGCAGGAGCCGGCGCCACGATGCTTATCCAGCGCTCCCTCGCCCGCACACGCGCCAAATTAATTATCGAGGAAGCTCAGCGCGATGCCGACGACCTTAAAAAAACAAAAATCCTCGAAGGACGCGAAGAAGCGCTCAAAATCACTTCCGAAGCCGAGAAAGTGGCAAACCAACGCCTGTCGAAAGCGCAGTCGGTGGAGGCCAAGCTCAAACAGCGCGAGCTCCAGCTCAACCAACAGCAGAGCGAGAACCAACGCGCCAAAAATGAGATAGACTCGCAGCGCACTCGCCTCGAGGAGCAAAACGCCCGCAACGAAGCCCGCAAGGCCGAGCTCGACAAGCTCACTGCACGCGCACAGGAAGAGCTCGAGCATATCTCGGGCCTGTCGTCGGAAGAAGCAAAGGAAAAACTCATCCAGAGCCTCAAAGACGAAGCCAAGACTGCCGCCGCCTCTTACATTAACGATATTATGGACGAAGCCAAGATGACGGCCAACAAAGAAGCCAAGCGCATCGTGGTGCAGTCGATTCAGCGCGTGGCCACCGAAACCGCTATCGAGAACTCGGTGACCGTGTTCCACATCGACTCCGACGAAATCAAGGGCCGCATCATTGGCCGCGAAGGCCGTAATATCCGCGCTCTCGAAGCCGCCACAGGCATAGAAATCATTGTCGACGACACCCCCGAGGCTATCGTACTCTCCGGTTTCGACCCCGTGCGCCGCGAAATCGCACGTCTTGCCCTGCATCAGCTCGTGGCCGACGGCCGCATCCACCCCGCCCGCATCGAGGAAGTTGTGGCGAAAGTGCGCAAGCAAGTAGAGGAGGAGATTATCGAGACCGGCAAGCGCACCGCCATCGACCTCGGCATCCACGGACTTCATCCCGACCTTATCCGCCTTGTGGGTAAAATGAAATACCGTTCGTCTTACGGCCAGAACCTGCTTCAGCACTCACGCGAGACAGCCAACCTCTGCGCCATCATGGCCTCCGAACTCGGCCTCAACCCCAAGAAAGCGCGTCGCGCAGGCTTGCTCCACGATATAGGCAAGGTGCCCGATGAGGAGCCCGAACTGCCGCACGCAGTGCTCGGTATGAAACTCGCCGAAAAATACAAGGAAAAGCCCGAGATATGCAACGCTATCGGCGCCCACCACGACGAAGTGGAGATGACATCGCTCCTGGCTCCGATCGTGCAGGTGTGCGACGCCATCTCCGGCGCCCGTCCCGGCGCTCGCCGCGAAATCGTCGAAGCCTATATCAAGCGTCTAAACGACCTCGAACAGCTCGCGCTGTCGTATCCCGGCGTAATCAAGACTTACGCCATCCAGGCCGGCCGCGAGCTTCGCGTGATTGTCGGTGCCGACAAGATCGACGATGCCGAGACCGAAAAGCTCTCTACCGAAATAGCGCGCCGCATTCAGGACGAGATGACTTATCCGGGGCAGGTGAAAATCACCGTTATCCGCGAGACACGTTCCGTATCGTTCGCAAAATAAAAAGCGCGACTTATGGACGATATTATTGACATTCCCGACATCGACGATCTCGACATCCCCGAAGAAGAGCCCGACAAGGCCCCGATGGCCGAAGGCTCCATCTCGGCGTCGGATCCGTCGACACGGCATAAGCTCCACTGCTTCAACTGGCTTGAAGACATTCCCGGTGGATATGCCGACTCTGATATGGTCGAGGTGCAGTTTAAGAACACCCGAAAGGGATTCTACCGCAACTCCACCAACATACCCCTCGAAATTGGCGACCTTGTGGCCGTAGAGGCCACTCCCGGCCACGACATAGGCACCGTAACCCTTACCGGCGCCCTCGTCAACCTCCAGATGCGAAAGGCCAACATAAAGCCCGGCACGGAGATAAAACGCATATTCCGGAAGGCAAAGCCGGCCGACATTGAAAAGTACGAGGAGGCGCGCGCACGCGAGACCGACACCATGATACGCTCCCGCAAAATCGCCGAAAGCCTCGGGCTGAACATGAAAATCGGCGACGTAGAGTATCAAGGCGACGGAAACAAAGCCATATTCTACTACATAGCCGACGAGCGCGTCGACTTCCGCCAGCTCATCAAGGTGCTTGCCGAGACATTCAAGGTGCGTATCGAGATGAAGCAAATCGGCGCCCGTCAGGAAGCCGGCCGCATCGGCGGTATCGGCCCGTGCGGCCGCCCGCTGTGCTGCTCGTCATGGATGTCCAACTTTGTGTCGGTGGCCACATCCGCCGCCCGATTCCAGGACATTTCGCTCAACCCTCAGAAACTCGCCGGACAGTGCGCCAAACTCAAATGCTGCCTCAACTTCGAGGTTGAGACCTACATCGAGAGCGTGAAGCACCTGCCTCCGCGCGACATCCGCCTCGAAACGGCCGACAATACATATTTCTATTTCAAGGCCGATATTTTCAAGCGCGAGATTACCTACTCAACCGACAAGTCCATCGCCGCCAACCTCGTTACCATCACTGCTGCCCGCGCTTTCGAGATTATCGAACTCAACAAGCAGGGCGAGAAGCCGCTTACGCTTTTGCCCGAAGGCACCGAGAAGGCGCCGGAGAAAAAGGCTTTCGGCGATATCCTCGGCGACGACGACCTTACCCGCTTCGACAAAAAGAAGAAAAAGAAACGCGGCGGGCAGAATCGACCCGACGGAGGCAAGCCACGCGACGCCCGGCCAAAGGACCGACCCAAGGAAAAGCCGCAGGAACGGCGCGAAAAACCGGCCTCCGACCAGAAGCAACCCCGGGCCGAAGGCGACGCTCCGCAGCAGCCTCGAAATAAAAAACGCCGGCCAAAAGGGCCGCGCCCCGACAAAGGCTCCGGCTCGCCGCAGACCCCGAAATCTGAAAATTAAAATCCATAAATGAATAAGGTCCCGATAATATTATCGGCCATTGCCACGGCAGCCCTTGCAGGCTGTACATCGTCGGAGCAGAGCGACTATAATGCGCTCGGCCCCGACGGCTGGGCTTATGGCGACACCATCCGGTTCTTCAACTCCGAGGCCGACACTGTCGCCCTCGACGGCTCGCTTGCCGTGGCCGTGCGCCACACCAACGGCTACCCATATTCCAACCTTTGGCTCGAAATCACCCTGCCCGAGGCCGACACCGTGCGTGTCGACACCGTCGACGTCAGGCTGGCCGATACCTTCGGGCGGTGGTATGGCACCGGAATCGGAGTAAGCTACCAGCGCATCGACACAATTTATCCGTCCATCTCCATCCCGGCCGGCGCGCCCGTGACGGTGCGGCACATAATGCGTGTCGACACCGTGACCGGTATCGAGCAAATCGGACTTATCCTCACCCCCGAAAACGCCATCGACAAATAATGCAACTTCTCCTTCTATCTCCCGACGAATTCAACCTGCGCATTGCCAAAGTGCGCGAGGCCATGACGGCTGCCGGCATTGAAGCCGCCGTGGTGCAGACAAACGCCAACCTCTACTATCTCACAGGGCGTGTGTTTTGCGGCTACATCTATATCAGCGCCGACACGGCAGTCGACCCGGTTTTCTTCGTGAAACGCCCCGTCGTGCTCCATGGCGACAATGTTGTGCGGATTCACAAACCCGAAAATATAGCGTCGGAACTCGCCCGCGCCGGCATACACATTCCCAATGCCATCGGTCTTGAACTGTCGCTGGTGCCATATAGCATGGCATTAAGGATGCAGGCCGCCCTCGGCGCATCGTCGATAACAGATGTAAGCGGGACTTTAATGGCAGCCCGTGCCGTGAAAACGCCCCATGAGCTGAGTCTGCTCCGTGTATCCGGGGCCAAGCACGACGCTGTCTATCGCAAGATTCCGCGGCTGTTCCGCCCGGGCATGTCCGACATCGAGCTTCAAGTCGAAATCGAACGCGTAGCCCGTCTCGAAGGATGCCTCGGCCAGTTTCGCGTCAACGGGCAGGATATGGAGATTTTCATGGGCAACGTCCTTGCCGGAGAAAATGCCGACGCTCCCTCGCCCTACGACTTTGCAATGGGCGGAGCCGGTCTCGACCCATCGCTTCCCGTAGGTGCCGACGGCACGATTGTGCGCCCCGGCATGTCGGTAATGATCGACATTAACGGCAATTTCACCGGTTACATGACCGACATGACACGCACATTCGCTCCCGCGCCCCTCGAAGGCCGCGCCCTCGACGCCCACAAGCTGTCTGTCGACATATGCCGCGAACTCGCCCGCATGGGCCGCCCCGGCATAGCCGCAGCCGACCTCTACAACCGCGCCGTGGCGATGGCCGAGGAAGCCGGACTCGCCGAATTCTTCATGGGTCACCGCCAGCATGCCGGATTCGTGGGCCATGGCGTAGGCATAGAGATAAACGAGCTGCCGGTCATCGCTCCCCGCTCCAAGGCAATTCTTGAAGCCGGAAACGTGATAGCTCTCGAGCCCAAATTCGTTATTCCCGGCGTAGGAGCCGTGGGTGTTGAGAACACCTACGTTGTAAACACCTCCGGCGACATGGAAGCCATCACGCGCTCCCCCCAGGAAATAATCATCTTCGAAGAATAATCCCGTCGCCGGCCAACCCCGGCCCCCGTTCCCCGCGTTTTAACGCGGGGCCTCCCTAACTAAAAAAACTCCCCAACTTCCCAACTGATAATGAATCTCGGACATCTTCTCACCGACCCCGTATTCACGCGCGTAGGAGCCACTGCCAACCGTCTCGGACGCCAATGCTTCGTCGTTGGCGGGTATGTCCGCGACCTCATGCTCCACCGCCACTCCAAGGATATCGACTTCGTCACCGTCGGCTCCGGCATCGAGCTTGCCGAGGCCGTGGCAAAAGACCTCGGCCGCGGAACGCACATAGCCGTATATGCCAACTATGGCACGGCGCAAGTCCACCGCGGGCAGCTCGAGCTTGAATTTGTGGGCGCGCGCCGCGAGTCCTACGACCGCACATCGCGCAACCCCGTTGTCGAGGATGGCACTCTTGAAGAAGACATCTCCCGTCGCGATTTCACAATAAACGCAATGGCGATATCGGTAACACCCGACTCATTCGGCGCGGTTATCGACATGTTCGACGGCGTCGACGACCTGTGCGACCGCATAATCCGCACCCCTCTCGATCCCGACATAACATTCTCCGACGACCCGCTGCGCATGATGCGCGCAATCCGCTTTGCGACACAACTCGGATTCACCATCCACCCCGACACATTCGAGGCCATAAAGCGCAACGCCGCACGAATCGAGATAATCACGCCCGAGCGCATCTCCACCGAGCTCGAGAAAATAATGCTCTCGCCCAAGCCATCCATTGGCTGGGACCTCCTTCATAAAAGCGGGCTTCTCAAACTCATTTTCCCCGAGCTCGAAGCCATGGCCGGAGTGCAGGTGATGCGAGGCCGCGGACACAAGGACAATTTCTACCACACCCTTGAAGTGCTCGACAACGTGGCCGAAAAATCCGACAAACTGTGGCTCCGGTGGGCCGCGTTGCTCCACGACATAGCAAAACCCGTGACAAAACGTTGGGACGACAAACTCGGATGGACATTTCACAACCACAATTTCGTCGGCTCGAAAATGGTGCCCGCAATCTTCCGTCGCCTGAAACTGTCGATGGGCGGCGAGATGAAATATGTTCAGAAACTCGTCGAGCTCCACATGCGTCCCATGACCCTTGTCGAAGATGAAATCACCGACTCGGCAGTGCGCCGTCTTATCCACTACGCCGAAGATGACCTTGCCGACCTTATGATTCTTGCACGCGCCGACATCACCTCGAAAAACATGGCCAAGAAACAGCTGTTTCTTGCCAATTTCGACATCGTGGAGCAAAAATTTGCCGACATCCTCACAAAAGACGAGGACGCGAAATTCCGTCCGGCCCTCGACGGCAAGGACATAATGCGCATCTTCGGCCTTGGCCAGTGCCCCCTCGTTGGCCGGCTTATGAAACCCATGACGGCCGCTGCCAAAGACTGCACCATCGACAACACCCGCGAAGCCTGCCTGGCCTTCCTCCTCGACCTCGCCCCCTCCCTCGGCCTCACTCCCGTCGATCCCACCGCCTGAATCCGAAGTTTAGATTAATCGTCTCTGTATATTTTGAATATTTCCGTTATTTTATTATTTTTGCAAAAACAACGTAGATGAAAAATGCCTAAGATTTTTGAATACTTCGGATTTATATTCTTTTTTTATTCCAACGAACATGAGCCGATTCACGTCCATGTAATTCATCAGGATTGCGAGTCTGTTTTTGACTTGATAATAGAAAATGGAATATTGATTGATATAATTCAGCGTAATGCTGCCGGGGTAGATCCTTTGCCGGCAAAAGATGTCAAGACAGCCAAAGATTTCATAAGGAAATATTATAAAAATATAGTCAACAAGTGGGTATCTTTCTTCGTTTTGAAAAAAATAGTAAAGTGTACAAAAATTAAAAGTAAACTATAATCATGGCTCGGTTCCTTTACATATCGGATGCAAAATACCTTGGCGGTTTGGCATTGTGCTTGTCTTTTAATGATGGCACAACAAAAACCATCGACTTTTCTTCATTCTTTAAAAAGAACCCGCATCCTCAATACGACAAGTATTCAGACCCCAATAAATTCAAGCGTTTTTATTTGGATAACGGTAACGTTGTCTGGGGTAAGAACTGGGATCTATTTTTTCCGATAGAAAATCTTCACAAAGGTACGCTATAAATTATCACTTATAGTTTAAACCTATAACTTAAATCGATGTATTACGTAACTAAACGAATAGAAATATCAGCCGCACACCGCCTTTCGCTCGATTACGAGAGCAAGTGCACTAATCTCCACGGCCACAACTGGATTATAACAGTATACTGCCGTGCCGCCGAGCTCAACGCCAACGGCATGGTCACCGATTTCACCGACATCAAGCGCACCGTCATGGGCTCGCTCGACCACGCCTGCCTCAACGATGTGGTGCCGTTCAACCCCACTGCCGAGAACCTCGCCCGATGGATATGCGACAACATCCCCAACTGCTACCGCGTCGACATCCGCGAGTCCGAAGGTAACACCGCATCCTACGAAGTGGACTGACCCTCCCGAACCTTCCCTCTCTCCCCAACTTCACAGCTCATAACCAAAACCAATAACCATATTCAAGCGTTTCTAAGATAAACCTTAGATTATGTCAACCGCTATCGATAGTATGTTCGAACGCCTCAGCGAGATTCCGCTATTCCGTGGCGCTTCGAAAGACCTCATGGAACGTACCGTGGGGATGGCAAAATTTCATTTCCTTAAATACGCCTCCGGACAGACGATTGTATCGGCCGGTGAGCCATGCAGTCATGCGCGCTTCATACTCGACGGAAGCGTGCGCATCTCAATTGTGAATGCCGACGAGAGATTCCGAATCGGCCAGACCCTTACCGGTCCCGATGTGATATCGCCCGATTTCTTGTTCGGGCACACTACTCTCTATCCCGGCACGGTAACGGCGATAGGAGCCGTGAACACAGTGCAGATTTCGAAAAACGACCTCACGAAAATCCTGCAATCCGACACCATCTTCCTCTATAACATGCTCAACTACCTGTCGATGAACTCGCAAAAATGTATCGAAGGCATCCTGTCGCTCTCCGTGGGCAGCATCGAGGAACGAATAGCCCTTTGGGTGGTGGCCATGACCCAGCCCACGTCGTCGGACGTGACGCTGAGTTGCCGTCAGCGCGACCTCTATTCCGTGTTTGGCGTTCAGCGCAGTTCCTTCATCGCCGCCCTCGACCGTCTGCGCGACCATGGCATCATCGACTACTCCTCCGGCGAAATCCGTGTTCTCGACCGCCGCGCCATGCTCTCGGTAATGCGCCACGGCCTCGAATAGTATTGCAGGAACACTGACCGCGAAGCGCTTTGCTTATTTAACAGGCAGTGAGTGAATCCACCCGGTAGGAACACAATCCTCCGGATTGTGAGTTTTATTTCTCACAATCCGGAGGATTGTGTTCCTACATTTATACTATAACGAAAAAACGGGACTCTGTCACAGAGTTCCGTTTTTGGGGTTTCCAATAGGTACAATTTCTAAGGTAAAAAAGATTGTTTTAGGTTTCTGATACAAAGGTCGGGGTATTTTTACACATAGCCAAATTTTTTTATATGTTTTACGACATAATTTTTAAGTATGTTTTATAAACACATGTCGAAAATCGGTTGTAATACTATAAGTGTCAAATGCTTGCGAGCCTAATGAATCCTAATTTATAAAATGTTTTCAATCCTTAAAAATTGTTAAATGCTTACATTTTGCTATATTTAGCGCAAATCCAGCAGTTTGTGGGTCTGCAAGGAGAGGCTCCATCGGGGGTGCTGTAAAATGTAATTTACGGTCTCTTCGACGTTCTTTCCCGAGCATGGTTGAAGCCTCATGTCGGAGGGGTGAAGCCCTGTTTCCGGGGCGTTGGTAAACGCGTCGGCAATGGCCTCTACGTCTTGTCCGGTGTACACCACTTTCAGCTCATCCACGCGGTCGATGCCCCAGGGACGAGCCTTTGGTGAGCATGTCACCCAGTCGATTTCCCGTGGCACGGGATTCGAACCGTTGGTCTCGATTTGTAGATAATGGCCGCGGTCTTTGAGCATGCCGCATAATTCGCTGTCGAGCGACAAAGTGGGTTCGCCTCCGGTAAACACTACATGCCGTGCCGGATATTTCTCCACCTCGGCCACAATCTCATCGGCCGACATAGGCGTCGATGCCGAAAAATCTGTGTCGCAAAATTCGCAACGGCGGTTGCAGCCCGCGAAACGCACAAACACGGCAGGCGTGCCGGTGAACCGTCCCTCGCCTTGCAGCGAGTAAAATATTTCGTTTACAGGATATGCCATAGCTATACGGTCTTAAAACGATAATGAAAAATACTACGTTAATTGCCGTCGATTAATCATTAATTATAATTAATCCAAAATTATAAGTATATATGATTAAAAAGTTAATGTAATCACGGTGTAGGGACGCACGGCTCGTGCGTCCGCGTAAATATTATTAACACAATTAATTAATATTGTTTTGCAACGGACGCACGAGCCGTGCGTCCCTACACTTAAAGTATTAACTTTCTTTTGTGACATGCTTAATTAATCCGGATTAACGGCTTATTCACGGCCATTAACGTTAAAAATCTCCGAAATTCAATGTAAATACGGCGTTTATGCCTATTCACACAAAAGGGTTGCGGATGTGGCCGACGCCACTTTGAGGCGCGCTATGTCGCCGGCGCGGAAGTCGCGGCGCGGAAACACACAAGCCTTGTTTTGCGAGGTGCGGCCCACCATCTGCGCCGTCGAGCGCTTCGACACGCCCTCTACGAGGATTTCCACCTCGCGGCCAATCTCGCGGCGGTTCGACTCGGCCGACAGCTCGTTTTGCAACGCAATCATGCGGTTGAGGCGTTCGATTTTCACATCCTCCGGCACATTGTCGGGCATCGTGCGCGAGGCCAGCGTGCCCGGGCGTTCCGAATATTTAAACATAAAGGCGGCGTCGAATCCCACCTCGCGCATCAGCGAGAGCGTCTCGGCGAAATCCTCCTCCGTCTCCGAGTGGAAGCCCGTGAACATGTCTGTCGTTATGGCGCAGTCGGGCATGGCCGCGCGTATGGCCGCGATGCGTCCCAGATACCACTCGCGCGTGTACTTGCGGTTCATCGCTTTCAGCACCTTGTCCGAGCCCGACTGCACGGGCAGGTGGATGTGGCGACAAATGTTCGGGTGCGACGCCATCACGGCGATAGTGCGGTCCGACATATCCTTGGGATGCGACGTGGTGAAGCGCACGCGCATATCCGGCGCGGCCTCGGCCACGGCGGCAAGCAGGTCGGGAAATTCCACGCCGTCGGCCGAATACGAGTTTACATTCTGTCCCAGCAGCGTCACCTCCTTGAAGCCCTTGGCGCGCAAGTCGGCCAGTTCGGCAAGGATGCTTTCCGCCGGGCGCGACCGCTCTCGGCCGCGTGTGTAAGGCACGATGCAGTAAGAGCAGAAATTGTTGCATCCGCGCATTATCGAGATAAAGCCCGAGATGCGGTTCGGTCCCAGGCGCAGCGGCATCACGTCGCGATAAGTCTCCACCGTGCTTAGCTCCACGTTGATGGCCTTTTCCCCGGCCTCGGCCGAGGCAAAGAGCGAGGGCAGGTCCATGTAGCTGTCGGGCCCGGCCACCAGGTCAACGCCATGGTTGGCGATAAGGTCGTCCTTGGCGCGCTCGGCCATGCAGCCTATCACGCCCACGATAAGCCGTCCGCCGCGCTTGCGTTTGAGCGAGGCGAGAAATTGCAGCCGGCCCACAATCTTCTGCTCGGCATTGTCGCGTATCGAGCACGTATTGAGCAGCACGGCATCGGCCTTTTCAATATCATCCGTCAGTTCATATCCGGCCATGCCCATTATCGCGGCCACAACCTCTGTATCGGCCACATTCATCTGGCATCCGTAAGTTTCTATATATATATGTTTCGACATACTTTCCTTATTTATATTTATTTGTGCAAAAGTACATAAAAAATTCGGAATTTTTAACTACTTTTGCCATGCAATCCGTCGTAACGCAAAGCCGAAAGCGGCTCTCCGACAGATTGCAGACATATCGAAATGGCGTTTATTGCGCTTGTTTTTGTCAAATTGAAACGTAGGAAATTTCAAATTGAGGAGCAAGAACACGGCAACAATAGATGCCTGCGGTTGGTGTATCTACGCCAAGCTACGTGTGCATATATATTATGTACACGCCTTTGGCTATATATACCTACACGTGGGTCTCTTGCTTGCTCGTTCATCCTCGCGGCAATCCTACGGCCCCAATTTGTGAACGAGTGGCTTTAAGAGTCCCACGTTTCCGTTTTAATAGGTCTTATCTTTATGCAATATTAATCTCTCCGATGCCGGGATTCAGTCGGACCGCAAACCGACGTCATGGCCAAGAACGCCAACCTGAAAGCCGCCAAGGAGGCGCAAAACGATGAGTTTTACACCCAATACGACGACATTCAAAAGGAAATAAACGCATATTTGGAATTCGACCCCGATCTTTTCCGCGGCAAAACCATCCTGTTGCCTTGCAATGACCCCGAATGGAGCAATTTTACCAAATTTTTCGCTCAAAACTTTGAAGCTCTCGGCCTTCGCCGCCTTGTCGGCACTTCCTTCGATTGGGCAGGCAAAGTCTTCGTACTCGACCGTGGCGCCAACGGCGACGGCCATGTCAATATCCACGACCTTGAATGGCGATATCTCGAAGGCACGGGCGATTTTCGTTCCCACGAAGTGACGCGTCTCCGTGACGAAGTCGACATGATTGTCACCAATCCTCCATTCTCCCTTTTTCGCGAGTTCATGGACTGGCTTGTCGAAAGCGGAAAGCAATTTGCCGTAATCGGGAATCTAAACGCTCTGTCATATCCCAACATATTGCCATTGATTCAGGCTGACCGTCTCTGGCTTGGCGCTACCGGGGTGCGGCTAAAAACCTTTATCACGCCAGCCGGCGCGCCGGTTGAAATAGCTGATACATGTTGGTACACCAACATCGATCATGGCGGCCGTCACCAACATCTTCCCTTAAAGACGATGCTCCACAATATATTATATAGCCGGCATCCGTTAGTCCACATCCGATGCTATCTTCGTTACGATAACTATGATGCCATCGATGTGCCGTATATCGACGCCATCCCCTCCGACTGCGGCGGAATTATGGGAGTGCCAATTGCATTCCTTGACAAATACTGTCCCGAACAGTTCGAAATCTTAGGCATTACCGACCGAGGCAGTCCATATATTATAAAAAGGTACAACCGCAAAGATTATCCGAATTATTCCGAGCTAAACCGTGGCGCCACAATCAGGCTCAACAGCAAAATCCAAGTCACATACACACGTTTATTAATCCGAAAACGCAAACAGCAATGAAAACTACGCCGCCCACAACCTGTTTGGCCTTTTGGGGTGGAAAAATAATTTTGCATTTAACGAAAATAGTGTTAACTTTGCCACACCTCTCCCCAAACGTCTATATACCTAAAGCCAGGGGCCGGACCGGTCGTTGATGATTCGTCCGGCCCATTTTTCTCGGTTTTTAGGGTAAAATGCGAAATTTTTGCATTTTTTTTTGCGAAAAATTTTGCAGATTAAAAAAATGTCCGTAAATTTGCACTCGCATTACAGCAGTTGGCCCATTCGTCTATCGGTTAGGACGCAAGATTTTCATTCTTGAAAGAGCAGTTCGATTCTGCTATGGGCTACTATCACAAAAGTAAAACTTAATCAGCTATATTTCTCAAAATGGCAAACCATAAGTCATCCGAAAAAAGAATCCGCCAGACTAACAAACGTCGCCTGCATAACCGCTACTATGCAAAGACTGCCCGTAACGCTGTCCGCGCTATCCGCAAATGCACCGACAAAGCAGAAGCCGCAGCCAAACTTCCCGTAGTTTGCGCTATGCTCGACCGCCTTGCTTCCAAGAACGCTATCTCCAAGAACAAGGCTGCCAACCTCAAGAGCAAGCTCGCTCGTTACGTAAACAAGCTCGCTGCTTAATAGTCGCGCGGTTTATCATACCGCACTTGGCCCATTCGTCTATCGGTTAGGACGCAAGATTTTCATTCTTGAAAGAGCAGTTCGATTCTGCTATGGGCTACACGACACCATCCCGCCGGATGGTGTTTTTTTTTATGCCCCTATCACAAACGCAGGCAGGAAGTAGGTGTGTCAAAATACCAAGGGTAGGGACGTACGGCCCGTGCGTCCGGGAAATCATGTTGATATTTTATTGATAATCAATCGTTCATTTGCGGACGCACGAGCCGTGCGTCCCTACAATTTCGGCATAAACAGCCTTTTTGACACACCCTTATTTTATTTTTCACAATCCGGAGGATTCTTTGCCTTGCAAAGCGCTTCGCGGTTAGTGTTCCTGCCGACTGGATTTAAAATAATTTGTGAAATTTGCGAAATTTGTGTAATTCGTGGTTAAAAAGGAGCGCAGTCGCGCTCCGTGGTACACAAATTTTGTGACACATTCAATGCTTATTCGCGCAGGCGCGAGTCGATGATGATGGTTACGGGGCCGTCGTTTACGAGCGACACGGCCATGTCGGCGCCGAATCGTCCACGGCCCACGGAGCGGCCGGTAAGCTCTTCGAGTCGCAGGCAAAAACGTTCATACATCTTTTCGGCGGCTTCGGGCCTTTCGGCGCGGATATAACTTGGGCGGTTGCCCTTGCGTGTCGAGGCCGTGAGCGTGAACTGGCTCACAACGATGATGCCGAGCCCGGGCAGGTCGGTGACGGGGCGGTTCATCACACCATTGTCGTCGTTGAAGATGCGAAGCCCCGCCACTTTCGCGGCGAGCCATTCCAGGTCTGCCTCCGTGTCGCCGCCTTCCACGCCGAGCAGCAGCAACATCCCGGCTCCGATTTCACACAATCTCTCGCCGTCGACATCCACGGCTCCCGTTTTCACTCTTTGTATAACAGTGCGCATATCTTTTTTTCGGCAAAGATAAGGTTATTTTGAAAAGTATGCAACCGGCAGATTGGCGCGATGACGAAATGATTTGAATTAGAGAAGTTGTGTTTCAATATGTTAGTTTTGCTAATAAAATATTGTCAAAATGTCAGATGGGGGGGGGGTAGTTTATTAATATGCTATAAAAATTGCGATTTTGATAACATTTTGTTTGGTGATGTTGATTTTTTGTGTTTTCTTTGCCACTGAAACACCACCAACAACTAACTAACCTATGAGTGACCTGAAATTCAAGATTGACTTGCTGTCGGCCATTATCGTGCTGTCATGGCTCGGCGCCGAGGCAAAGCCGGCGAAACCCGGATTGCTTTCAATGACACAACCCGACGGCTCCACAATAGAGGTGCGTCTTGTCGGCGACGAAAATTTCCATTGCTATTACACCGAGGACGGGTATCCGTTGGTCGAGACGGCCGCCGGATTTTTTTATGCCCGGCCCACCGCCGATGCCGATTCTGTCGTGTCCACAGGCGTGAAAGCCGTGTCGGCTTCGCGTCGAAGCGCGCAGGCGCGCGATTTGCTTGCCACGATAGATGCCGGCAAGGCCGGCCATGCTTTTGGACGCATGGCGGCACGGCGTCCTCGGCGCACTGCCGCACGGTCGGTGTCGCCCTCGCGCGCAGCCGGGTATGGCGACGGTTTCAAGAAAGGTCCGGGCCTGTTTCCCGGCACGGCTTTCCCCTCGATAGGCGAGCAGAAGGCGGTGGTGATACTTGTGGAATATGCCGATGTGAAATTTGAGCTGTCCGACCCTCACGACTATTTCTCGCGTATGCTCAACGAGGAAGATTTTGCCGATTACGGAGGCACCGGCTCGGCAAGGCAATATTTTGAGGAATGTTCCAACGGCCTTTTCCGTCCGCAGTTCGACGTGCTCGGCCCGGTCACGCTGTCGCAGCGCATGGCCTACTATGGAGGCAACTATTCGGGCAACGACGCCAATCCGGGAATGATGGTGGTGGAAGCCTGTCAGCAGCTCGACGCCACGGTAGATTTCTCGCAGTACGACCGCGACGGCGACGGCTTCATCGACAATGTGTTTTTGTTCTATGCCGGGCGCGGCGAGGCCACCGGCGGGGGAGCCGACACGGTGTGGCCTCATTCGTGGGGCATCACGACGGCTTATCCGACAAAGGATTATATCTTCGACGGCGTGCAGCTCGACCGATATGCCTGTTCCAACGAATGGGAGGGCTCGCGCCCCGACGGCGTGGGCACTTTCGTGCACGAGTTCAGCCACGTAATGGGCTTGCCCGACCTCTACACCACGGCCTACACCTCAGCTTTCACTCCCGGAGCATGGAGCGCGCTCGACTATGGCCCGTACAACAACAACGGCACGACGCCTCCTCTCTATGGCGCCTTTGAGCGGTATGCCTTGGGGTGGATGGAGCCGGCCGTGATTTCCGGCGCGCTCAACGCCACCCTCCCGCCCATAGGCAGCAATATTGCAGGATTGGTGAAAACCGACAGCGAATATGAATTCTTTCTGGTGGAAAACCGGCAGCAGACATCGTGGGACACCTATATCCCCGGCCACGGAATGCTCGTTTGGCATATCGACTACAATCTCGCGCAGTGGCGCGATAACTGCGTGAATAATTCCACCTCACACCAGCATGTCGACATCGAGGAAGCCGATAACCTGCCTACGCCCTCCACTCGCGACGGCGACCCGTTTCCGGGCTACGACAATATCACCTCTTTCACCGACGACACCTCCCCGTCGATGCGCGCTTGGAGCGGAAAGGCGCTCAACTTGCCGTTTACCGAAATTGCGGAGAGCGACGAGGGTGTTGTCACATTCAAGGTTTGCGGCGGCGCGGCGCCGATAGGCTCCACGACAGCCACGGGGGCCACCGATGTCACCGACGAAAGTTTTGTGGCAAATTGGGAAAACGCTCCCGACGGCTCAGGCTATCTGCTGAGTGTCTATACACGCCGCGACGGCAAGGCCGAATACCTGCCCGGATGGCAGTTGCGGCCCGTAGGCAATGTTACAAGTTGCGAGGTCGGCGGCCTGGATGCCGATGCCGCATATTACTATACGGTGTGCAATGCGCGCGGACTCGAAATGTCGGCGCCGTCGAACGAAATAGAAGTATTCACGGGCGCGCCCACAATCGGACGGCTCAGGGTTGAGTCGACAGGAGCTGTCGGCATCGACGACCATAGTTTTGTGGCCACATGGAATCCGCTTCCCGACGCCATAGATTACGAGATAAATGTATATACCAAAACCTACGATGCCGAGATAGTGGACGTATGCGACTTTTCCGCCGGCGTGAAGCCTCTCCCCAAGGGCTGGACCTCATCGTCGTCGTCATCATTTGCCAATGCCTCCTATTCCGGCGCGGCTATTCCGGCTTTGCGCCTGTCGGCAGGCGACCATATCACAGCCTCGTTTGGCGACGACATCCGCTCGGTAAGTTTCTGGCAACGCGGCAGTTCGACCTCGGCCGGCGATTATATCCGCGTCTATGCCGTGGGTACGTCGGAACGCACCCTCGTGGCATCCTTTGAGGTCGTTACCGACAAAGGCGGCCGCGTATGCTCGGCCGACGCTTTCCCCGAAGGCACGTCGGCGGTGCGCATCGAGTTCGACCGCAAGGGCACGAAAGGCTCGTTGAGTATCGACGATGTAGTTGTGGGCCACGGTTATGCCTATGCGCCGGTGCCGGTGGAAGGCCACTCAGGGCGCATGACCGGCAGCACTGACACATCAGCGTTGATTGACAATCTTCAATCCGGCACCGAATATTATTACACTGTGCGCGGCTACGACGGCATCCGCTTCTCGCGTCCGTCGATAGAGACGAAAGCCGCCACGGAATCCGTCTCCGGCATATTTTCCGCAGAATCTGCCTCGGTGGCCGTCGCGGCAGTTGGACGGTGCATCACGGTTGAGGCTCCCGGAGCGGATATTGCCGTCTACGATGTGACAGGACGCCGCATCGCGTCCGGCACCGGCTGCCTGTCGGCCACACTGCCGTCGGCCGGGGTATATATCGTAAAGGCAGCAAGCGAGACATTCAAACAGATTGTAAAGTAAAAACCCACATCATTAAAAAACACATTTTATGAAAAAACTGCTTACCGGCCTTCTGGCCCTGTCGGTAGCCACCATCGCTTCCGCAGCCCCCGGCGCGCCACAGAAAATCAAGGCGGCCACTCCGGCTTCCGGAGCACATGCAGCGCTTGGCACACCTGCCGAAGCCGTCACCGGCAAAACCACAAGGCTCGCCGCCCCGCGTGCCGCAGAGGCACAGGCCGTGACGCCTCCGTGCGACTTCACATTCGATACTTACGAACTGGCGCAATTCTCCAAAATCGACGCCAACGGCGACGGCAAGGCTTGGACCTGCTTCCTGAGTGCCGCCGTGCTGTGGGGCAATAACGACCTTGCGGCCGACGACTGGCTCGTTTCCGTGCCGGTAAACGTTGTGAAGGGCGCGAAATACAAAATCACGATAAATGCCAAATCGGCGTCGGCCAACGACAAGCAGCGTTTCGAACTAATGGCCGGCAATGCCGCCACGGCCGAAGCCATGACCACTACGGTAATCGCTCCCACCACGGTGGCTGTGTACGATTATGAAACTTTCGAAGGCGAGTTCACCGCCGCCGAGACCGGGATTTGCTATTTCGGAATCCATGCCATCTCCGACAAGGGCGGAATGACATTTTATGTCAAGAGCATGTCGATTTCGGCTGCCGAAGGAGGCGAGCCGGTAGGCCCCGGCCCCATTGAACCCGATCCCGAAGAACCCGTTGTTGCCGAGACCGTATTCACCGAAGACTTTGCCAACGGCATCGACGGTCTCACCATAATCAATGCCAACGACGACAGCAACACTTGGATAAAGAGCACCAACGCCATATGCTGCTGGACGTCGTCGGCGACAGGCACCGACGACTGGGCCATCATTCCCGAGGTAGCCCTGCAACCGGGACGCACCTACACCCTGTCGCTCGACGCCAAGGCTATGACGAAGACTGCGCCGGAAACTTTTGAGGTGATGATAGGCTCGGCCCCCGAAGTGGAGGCCATGACCATCACCGCCATTGCGTCGGCCACTGTTGAGGCAACGACATATACGGCTTTCAGCGGCGAGTTCACCGTACCCGCCGACGGCAAGTATAATATTGGCATCCATTGCATATCTCCGACGCACTCCTTTGGCGGCCTCTATATCGCCAACCTCAAAATCACCGCTCCCGAGCTTGCTGCCGACCGTCCGGCCAAAGTTGCCGGGCTCGACTTCACCGAGGCTGTCCCCGGCGAGGTAACAATCACCTGGGACGCTGTCACCGCCGACATCAACGGCAAGCCTCTGAAAGAAGGCGACGTGACATACAGCGTCTATCTTGTGGGCAACACCAACATGACCCTCGTCAAGGACGGTATCAAGGAATGTACGTACACCTATCGCGCCGTGGCCGAAGGCTCGCAGAAATTCATGCAATATGTGGTGTACGCCAACACGGCGCAAGGCGAGAGCGATGGAGTGTCTACAAAATTTGCTCCCGTAGGCACGCCATATACCCGCTATGCCATCACTTGCGAGGCCGACCTCGACAAATATATCCTTGGCCTCGACTATTCGGGCAAGGCTACCGCCGGCATTTATGGCGATGACGATTTCGACGAGCTTGCCTCGCAGGACAACGACGATTTCTACCTCGGCTTCTATGGGCAGGCTTACGGTGCATACGGCAGCATCTTCACGGGCAAAATAGCTCTCGACGGCATGAAGAACCCCACGCTCTCGTTCCACACCTACAATCTGGGACTTGACGCCGGCGACGACCTCAACGAAATAAAAGTAACTGTCACCGATATGGCCACCGGCACAGTCACCGACATGCCCCTCACGGTGGTGAGCGAGACAGGCGCGACGGATGCGTGGAATCTTGTGCAGTTCAGCCTCTCCGGCTTTGCCGGAAAGACCGTCATGGTGCATCTCACGGCAGTGACAAAAGCGGCATATTACACATTCATCGACAATATCGTAATCGGCGACCTTGCCGACAACGACCTCGAAGCATCTTATATCAATGTTCCCGCGACAGTAAAAGCCGGCGAGGCCTTCGATGTGGCCGTGACGGTGAAAAACCTTGGCGCGCAGGCGGCCGAAGCCTACACGGTATCGGTTTATGCCGACGATGCGCTCCTTGAAAAACACGAAGGCCAGCCCCTTGCATCCGGAGCCACCGCCATATTTACGAGCCGATATGCCACAAAGGCTATTGACGAGGCTCCTGTGAAGTTCCATGCCACTGTCGAGCTCGACGGAGATATGGTGGCCGCCAACAACCGCACCCCCAACGCCACAGTAGAAATCATCAAGGCCGACCTGCCCGGCGTGACCGACCTCGAAGCTACCAACGCGGCCGGTTCCGTAACCCTTGCATGGAGCGAACCCGACCTCGACGCCGCGCCATGCGACCCCATAACCGAAAGTTTTGAAGACGGCGAAGCATTCTCCGACCAATTCGGCGAATGGACATTTGTCGATGTCGATGCGCAGCCCGTAGGCGGCATCAGCACTATCGACATGCCCGGCATAGAGCCCGGCAAGACCACAGGCTCTTTCTGGATCTGGGATACAAACCTCGTCTATGATTCACTCTCGGGAGCCCGTACCGGAAAGAAATTCCTCTTCTCGCTCTTCCGCTACGACGACAAGCAAGTCGACGACTGGGCAATATCGCCCGACCTCGACGGCTCGGCCCAGACAATCACATTCTACGCCAAGAGTTACACATCCACCTATCGTGAACGCATCGAAGTGTATTATTCCACGGGAAGCACCTCGCCGGCCGACTTTATCCTCATCCGTGCTGCCGAGAGCGTATTGCCCTATTGGGAAGAATATAAGGTTGACCTCCCCGAAGGTGCACGTCATTTCGCAATCCGCTCGATGAACGCCGGAGGCTACCGCCTGTCTATCGACGACGTTACATACATTCCGGCCGGCAACGCCAACCTCGACCTTGTGGGCTACAATGTGTACCGCGATGGCGTGAAAATCAACGATGAGCCGGTAGAGGAAAATGAATTCACCGACGAAAGCGCCCGTCCGGGCGAAAGTTACAACTATGTCGTAACGGCCATTTACACCAAGGGCGAGTCTGGCGCGTCGAACAATGTCGCTGTCGACTGCAAGGAACTCGGCATCGGCGATGCCGCTCTCGCAGCCGTGACGGTAAGTGCCGGCGCCGGCAGTATCCGTGTCGACAGCGCGCAAGGCAGTCTCGTCGAGGTTTACGGCATCGACGGCATCGCGGCATTCGACGGCATTGCCGGCGGAACGCTTGAAATAACCGTTTCCCCCGGTGTCTACCTTGTTTCCGTAGCCGGCAAAGTGGTAAAAGTCGTCGTAAGATAACCGCCCCTGCAATCCAACAAAACCCACAACGGGGAGCGCCAAACCCGGCGCTCCCCGTTGTGCATGTATGGAATTATTGGTGTCCGGTAAAAGTATAAAGTGCTTATGTGAAAAGAAAAAGCAGACCGCAGCCGCGGTCGAATACGTTAGGCACGGGCAATAGCCCGTGTTTATTTGGTTTACGCAAGTTCGACTGCGGCCGCAGTCGAATACCTGCTATTCATCATAACATGGGCTTTCGCCCATGCCTACCATATTAAGCGGCTCTGCCGCTTCGTGCACATAAATTTACGCTTGTGGATAAGGGCTTGCGATTTTTACCGTACACCAATAATCGATGATAGGCTCATAAGTAAATCGCATCAAGTGTTACATTATGTTTGAAAAGAGAAGGGTTGGAATCCCAGTAGGATTTCGTTCGCACAAGAGTGTTTATTTCTTGACCGAAATCTATTCCTTTATCCCATAGGATATAGTCAATGCCTTTTTGGTCGTCGTTCAGGGCTACGGTGTCGATAAGCACAAGAATGTCCCAGTCGGAGTCAGGACGATTGGTGCCTCGTGCTCTTGAACCGTATAATATTATTTCTGCCCGAGGTTCTATGCCCCGGATGGTTTTTTTTATTAAGTCAAGTATTTGTAAATCCATATTCGACATATCGCAAAGATAGTCTTTTTTTTTGAAAAATGAAATAAATTACATAAATGCTTTGCCCTGAGGTAATGTTATTCTTGGCGGTTGGGGAGAAATGTTGTAATTTTGCGGAAAATTAGTTGAATATGAAGACTATCAATATTGCCAATGTCGAGGATCTCGACCGCGCGGCCGGCGAGTTTGTTTCCCTGATGGACGACCGTACCATTTATGCTTTCTCCGGCGAGATGGGTGCCGGCAAGACTACCTTTATCGCCGCGCTGTGCCGTGCCCTGGGCGTGGATGCCGACGAGGCCAACTCGCCGTCGTTCTCTATCATTAATGAATATCGCTCGGACACTACTGCCGAACTGATTTATCATTTCGACCTTTACCGCCTCGAATCGCTCGAGGAGGCTATCGAGATTGGCACGGAGGATTATTTCGATTCCGGCGCGCTTTGCCTGTTGGAATGGCCCGACCGCGTGGAGGATATCTTGCCCGACGACACTGTGCGTGTGAATATCACTGTGAACCCTGACGAGTCGCGTACTGTAACTGTCGAAGATTGATGCCGGAAATTATAATGCTTGACGAGGCTGCCTCCACCAACACGGAGGCGGCTTTGCGCGACCCTGCGCACGCCACTGTCATAGCGTGCCGGCGGCAGACTGCGGGACGCGGCCAGCGTGGCAACACGTGGGAGGCCGCGCCGGGCGAGAATCTTACTTTTTCGCTTGTGCTGCGTCCGCAGGCCATTGAGGCGTGCCGCCAGTTTGAGATTTCGGAGGTTGTGTCGCTCGCTATCGTCGATGTGCTCCGCAGGCATATCGGCGAAGGGCTTGCGATAAAATGGCCGAATGATATTTATTGGCACGATAAGAAAATCTGCGGCATCCTTATCGAGAACGCGGTGTGTGGCGGCGGCATCGAAAGGTCGATAGCCGGAATTGGCATAAACGTGAACCAGGTAGAGTTCCTGTCGGATGCCCCCAATCCGGTGTCGATGCGCGCGATAACGCGCACTGAATACCCTCTCGACGCATTGCTCGACGAGTTTGTCAACGAGATAGTCGGCGCGTTTGACGCCTATGAGAAGGCTCTTGACTTTGAGTCGCTGCACGCGCTCTATTGTGCCGCGCTTTGGCGTGGCGAGGGGCTTTGGCCGTGGCACGACGCCGTGGCCGGTGAAGACATTGAGGCCGAGATAGTGTCGGTAGGCCCGATGGGACATCTCACACTCCGTCTTGTCGACGGCACCGAGCGCGCCTACGCCTTCAAGGAAGTCGCCGCCATCTTATAAAAGGATAAGGTATAAGTGACGAGATATAAAGTTTTTTTTACGTTAATTATCGTAAATCGGCCATTAATTTTGATTAATGAATAATTCGCGGCAATTAACGTAAAAGTAAATTTATATCGACGTGTATTGCATGAATTAAATTAATTTCGAGGATTGTTTTTTTAGCGTTAATTATCGTAAATCGACCATTAATTTTAATTAATGAATAATTCGCGGCAATTAACGCAAAAGTAAATTTATATCGACGTGTATTGCATGTATTAAATTAATTTCGGAGATTGTTTTTTACGTTAATTATCGTAAATCGACCATTAATTTTAATTAATGAATAATTCGCGGCAATTAACGCTAAAATATGTTTCGCTCAATCGATATAATCCCCGAAATTCACGTTAGATAACGATTTGTTGAACGTGCAAAAAGCCACGGCTTCCCCGGGGATGGGGAGCCGTGGCTTGGTGTTGACGCGGATGGCGCGTTAGGAGGCTTATTTCACGAGCACTTTTTTGCCGCCGACGATGTAGAAGCCGGGGGCGAGGGCGTCGACGTCGGCCTGCGAGGCGTTGCGTTTGAGGCATACGCCTTGCAGGTTGTAGATGTCGTTGGGACGGACGGAATCGGCTGCACCGTCGCCGATTATGTCGTCGATGCCCAATTGGATGTCGCCGTCGGCGGTGACGGTGCAGGAGGCGATGGCGTCGGCATAGAGCGAGCGGGCGATAATGTCGGCGGTGCCTTCGGAGGCTCCGGTGAAGGTGACTACGCCTTTTCCGTCGACCGTAGCCACTGCGGGGTTGCTCGACTCCCAGAAGATATATTCTTTGAGCGAAGCGTCGGCGGGCTCTACTTTCACGGAGAATTTAATTTGGTTGTCGGCGAGAGCCTCGGCACGAGAGGCCGGAGTGTCTTCCTTGAGGATTTCGAGCACGGTGACGGGCACGAGCGAGATGCCTTCGAACTGGTACCAGCAGTCGGCGTTCTCATAAGCGCTGCGCGACGCCTCAAGCACGTTGAGCTGTGCGTTTTGCGTGGAGAATACGTCGTCGGTTGCCACGGGCGGCTCAACGGCGGTGACGTTGATTGTGGCGATGTCGTTGTTGCCGGCAAAGGCGTTGGCGCCTATTTCCGTTGTGCCGCACCCTATGGTTATTTGGCTGAGGCGGTTGTCTTTAAAGGCATTTTCTCCGATGGAGGTTACATTTGACGGAATCACAACTCTATACAGTTTCGCTCCGTTGAAAGTATTGGCTGGAATGGTCTTGATACCGGAGCCGAAAGTCACAGAAGTGATGTCTTTGTTCCAGCTCATGATTTCCGTAACAAGGTTGCCAAATTCAACTACTGAACCAATAGGTCTTCCGGTAATATTTCGGCCTATATAGGCTCGATAAGCTCCATAGCCTATGTTGCCGATGTAAAGGGGCTCGGTACTGTCGTTGATTTTTAAATTGGAGAAGGATATATTGTAAAAAGCGTTGTTGTCAATATATGTAACAGACGCCGGGATTGTGAGATTGTCGATGTTTCGGATGCCTTGTTTCAAATAAAAGGCTCCATAACCGATTGTCTTCAATTTCTCGGGAAGTACAATTTCTTCGTTTATGTCAGAATAGTAGAATGCGTAATCGCCAATAGACTCAAGGCTTGCGCCCAATTTTACCGAGGTAAGATTGCCATTGTTTTGGAAAGCGGAATTTCCGATAGTTATTACAGCATCGGGAATCACAACTTCTTTAAGTTGGTTTGACGAAAAAGCGCATTCCCCGATTGTAGTCAAATTCTCTCCGAAGGTTACGGATTTAATTTTATTTCTTTGAAATGCCCCGTTTTTTATAGTGGTTAAGGAGGCAGGGAACTCTACCGAGGTGAGAGCATTGGAGAAGAAAGCGGAGTCGCAGATGGTCTTGATGCCTTCGCGGAATGTTACCGACGAGAGATTTGTTTCCTTAAATGCGTTTCTGGCGATAGAGGTTACATCATACATGGTGTTGTCTAATTTCACTTTTGCAAGGATTGTAGCATCGGTCATGCTTTTTGCCGGTCCGAGCAGCACCGCGCTTTGGTTTGCCGGGTTTGTGGCATATTTGAAATTGCCGTTGTCGGCGCGGGTAATATCTCCGGCAGGGCATTTGATGTTTTTGAACAGGATCCAGGAGTAATTCGCCAGATAGTTTTCTACCGCATCGTCCTTTACGTATAAAGTGCAATTATCGTAAATAGATGGCTGGTTGTCTAATACGTCGAAAGACGACTGCTGCATGGCCGGTGCTTCGATGGGCTCGGCCACAATTGATGTGAGGTCCTTGCAGCCTTTGAAGGCTTCGGCACTAATCATGGTGACGGATGCGGGGATAGTGTATTCTCCGGCAAGATTCAAAGAGGCAAAATAGATTTCGGTATAATCCTCGTTTCGGAGGATTCCATCTTCATATACAGTGGGTGATTCCGAGCTGTATTTTATTTTGATGGGGGCATTGACATTACCCATTTTCCGGTCCAGTCTCGACGGGTATGCTATTTTTTTTAAGTTATCGCTGGAGAAAGGATAATCGCCGATAGACGTCACCGAGTTGGGGATAGCCACTTCTTTGAGTTTCGAGCAATAGTAGAAAGCATCTTCGCCAATAGAGGTCACCGAGTTGGGAATAATCAGTTCGGTCAAGGACGAACACCCGTAGAAAGCTGCGTAGCCGATAGAAGATACCGAATTGGGGATTTCAACGCTTGTCAGGCCGGTGCAACCGTTGAACGCGTTGCTGCCGATATATTTAACGGTGCTTGGAATAGTATAGTCGCCTTCGTAATCCAAAGGTGCGAAATAAAAAGTATCATCGCTCCAGAAGCAACCATCTTCATAAGTAAATGATCCTTGTGGATTATATCTAATTATATTCTCTATATAATTTCCAAAAGGATAGTCGATTGAAGACGGATATGCCGCCTTCTTCAATGGGCAGCCACTGAACGCATTATCGCCAACTGTGGTCACCGAGTTGGGGAGGAGTATGCATGTCAGTCGGCAGCCTTTGAACGCCTCGGAGCCGATAGAAGTCACCGAATTGGGGATATCTATGCTTGTCAGTCCGCTGCAACCGTAGAATGCACCGCTACCGATTTCTGCCACAGAGTTGCCAATAGTCACCTTAGTCAGTTTTGAGCAATCGGAGAATGCATCTCTGCCAATTGTAGTCACCGAATTGGGAATATCTATGCTTGTCAGTCCGCTGCATTTGGAGAATGCATACTCGCCGATAGAAGTCACAGACTCGGGAATATCTATGCTTGTCAGCCCGCTACAATTGTAGAACGCGCCTTCTGCGATTTCAATCACAGATTCGGGAATACTAATTGATGTCAATTTTGTGCAGTTGGAGAATATATATTCGCCGATGGAGGTCAATGAATTAGATAAAACTGCTGACTCCAAACCATTGCACCCAGCAAAAGCTCCGTAGCCGATATAAGTCACCGAATTGGGGATAACCACTGATTTAAGGCCATAAAATGCACTTCTACCTAATTCAATCAGTGTATATTCGGTTGAACCATTTAGTACTTTTTCAGGTAAAATCAAATCGCCGGACAAATAATTGCCATAATATCCTTCCCTTTCAAAGGTTTTGACCGTTTTATCAGCTTCACTGATGACGGTGTATTTTACTGTTTGGCCTTCGTAGGTGTACTCGAAGGTGTCGCCGTCGGCAGCCGAGAGCTGCGCCGGCAACAGGGCGAGCAGCATCAGCCACAGGAGCGTCGGCAGCGAGGCCGAGGCTCGTTTGGGTAGTTTTTTAATCATTTTTTGATTGGTTATTGGTTTGTGAATAAGTAATTGGTTGCACGGCACAAAAAAAGCGCAGGAGTCTGTATCTGTTGCCATCCTACCTTTCGAGGCTTCTCGCATTGCCCACCAATAGTCGGACGGCAACGCAGAAGCCCACGCTTGTATATGCAACAATAGCGTTCGGATATGCCTTTCACAAGGCAATATGCCGAAAGCACGATATTACATATCCACGGGCATCTACCGTTGCACAACCCTTGACTATTGATTGAAATTTTGCGAGAATTTCGAAAGGTCAAGAATCAGCGCGGATAAACTCTAACTTTGCAGCAGCAAGTGGGAAAATGG
>ERZ777011.753-NODE-753-length-44999-cov-15.021983_pt1 | contig 44999 bp, 36 predicted proteins | sample MGYA00374964_ERZ777011 | MGnify/ENA primary metagenome ERZ777011 (study PRJEB29310, sample SAMD00008975) | mouse gut metagenome | study: EMG produced TPA metagenomics assembly of the Metagenome analysis of fecal microbiota from mouse which was promoted...
ATTTTTCATTTGGAATCCCGATACATCTATCTTCGAGAATACAAATAACGAAGATTAATATCCAAGCGACCTATGCGCATCCTGGCAGCCATCAGCATCCAGCCGCATGTAAAGAAGAAGCTGACTCCGCAGGCGCTCCTGCCATTACCATGGGACAGAGTCAAGAACAGGAAGCCAGGTACATCACAGCAAACGCCTCCGCTGTCCAAGGAGGAACAACGGAGGCGTTTTTATGATTTACGAGACAGGCTTGCCGAACGATGATTATTTACGGTGATCTTTATGAGAACCTAAATCAGGGTCTTTATACATAATTATACCCATAAAAATAATACCGATCAATGTAAGTATTATAATTAATACGATTATCAGTTTAATCAGCCAAAACGGTAGACCAAATATAAAACAAGAAATACTGGAGAGTACCATAACGCATTGAAATTTGATTTTTACAAAGCTAAAAAAATAAGCCGGATAAAAAAGTTAATAAATAAAAATACAACGCCATATGGCCAAAGATATAAAATTCAATCTAAAATTTGACAGTAATGGCCAAACGGTCATGGGAGAATTGACCCTTACGGCGAAACAACTGGCAAATGCAGTCGGCATTGTAAAAAAGCGGGCAGAGTCTTCTAGTGATTCCTTGTTTAAATTGCTAAATGCCATGTCTTCTGTAGGTTTTGTTGCCCAAAACGCGGTCTACGGCCTAGAGGGCATGTCTTCGGGATTTAGGGGCTTCGACCAGGCCATGCGTGCGGCGAACACTATGGCCGGGAAAAGCGGCAAGGACTTTGAGGCACTTAAGGGCAGTGTGGACAGCCTGTCGCGGTCCATACCCCTTGCACGGACGGAACTGGCGGAGGGCCTGTACCAGGTGGTGTCCAATGGCGTTCCCGAGGACAATTGGGTATCGTTCCTGGAGCAGTCGGCCAAGGCCAGTGTCGGTGGCATCGCCGAACTTGGCCAGGTGGTGAATGTGACATCCACCCTTATCAAGAACTATGGCCTTGAATGGGATGCAGCGGCCGTGATACAGGACAAGATCCAGATGACGGCAAAGAACGGTGTGACCTCCTTCAGCCAACTGGCCCAGGCACTGCCGAAGGTCGCGGCCAATGCCAACACTCTGGGCGTCTCGATCGATGAACTCATGGCCGCCTTCGCCACCCTGACGGGGGTAAGCGGCAACACAGCCGAGGTCTCGACGCAGCTTGCCGCCATATTTACAGCCCTCATAATGCCGTCAAGCGAGGCGTCTCAGCTTGCCGCAGAGATGGGAAGTATCACTTCAAACATGTGGTGTCTATACAGAATGCACCCCAAAAGGTCTGTGTTTAACTTTTGGGGTGCAGCTCATACCGGGCTTATTTTAATATGCTTATTTTTTCGCATCTAACTGGCGGAGAAGTTCATTAACAGCGGCACGTAGCTGTTGGTCTTCTCCCTTAACAATGACTTCCGGCTGATTTACCACACGCAAATCGGGTTCAAGTTGTGTGTTCTCTAAATATGAACCATCCGGAAGACGGTAACCGACAACAGGTATGCCATATACAAGAGACGGGTCCTGCATCGTTATCCAATTGACGCTTGTCATTGTACCAGGTACAGGCATACCTACCAACTTACCCAAACCTTGATACTTATACACCCACGGTGTGCCATGTGCGTTTGAGTAACAGGCCTCACACATCACCATTATAGATGGTTTGTTCCATCTGCGCGATGGCATGTCACACGATTCCACCCCACGTATCACTTGGGTAAAATATTTTTTACCACTTAAAAGGACCTCTATATCTTCATGGAGGCGTCCACCGCCGTTCCACCGTATATCAACAACGACCCCTTCCCTATCGTTGTACTTACCGAGAAGGTCGCTATATACCTTTCGGAAACTATCATCGCCCATTGATTCGATATGCACGTATCCAAGGCGACCTCCAGACCAACGGTCAACGTCTGCAGCACGCTGCTTTACCCAACGGTCATAGAGACAATCAGACATCTTACCTGTGGATATCGGTATCATGGTCTCATTTACCTCACGACCATCAGGTGTAGTGAATGTCACCAATGTTTTCTTACCTGCGATGTCATTAAAAATTGCTGTATAATCTGTTTTGGATGGCTGGATCTTCTCGCCGTTAACGGCTGTCACTATACATCCTGGCTTCATCTCGGAAGATGCCACATAAAAAGGTGTCTTTTCGACAACTTCTGCCACTTTCAATCCGTCACCATCATAGGAAAGGTCATATATAAGCCCCAGCGATGCTGTGCGGTCGCCCACCATTGACGGATAAAACCGTCCACCAGTATGGGACACATTAAGTTCACCCAAAAGTTCGCTCAAGAGTTCAGCATAGTCATAATTATTATTTATATGCGGCAGGAACTTTCGATAGTCCTTCGACATATGGGTCCAGTCAACGCCATGCATCCCCTTGTCGTAAAAACGTTCACGCTCAGAACGCACCAATTCGTCATACATGTATTCGCGTTCCGCAGAATGATCAATCTTCATTGTAGATGAGAATGTTATAGGCGTCTGTTTATCTGATCCGGGAACAAACTTTTTCATCCCACGCGGACCTACGATAAATACATTCTTCATATCGGGTGTTGCATCGAAACCGTTACCATCAACCTTACCTACCAGTCGATGTTCATCCTTACGTAGTCCTTGCCTCCAAAGTTGGCGTCCATCACGTGACGAAGCGATATAATATAACACATCGCCATCTCCATTAAGTATATAATCAGATATATCCCCTGACGCTGTGGTAAGGCGCATCACACGGTCCTGGATACCATCAAGCTCTACATCAACCGCATTTTCTTCCTTTTCCTTATCTTTTTCTTCAGTCGTCTCCTTGCTTTCATCTGCCTTCTTCTTTCGAGCTTTTTCAACTTCCTTACGCAAAGCATATTCCTCTTCGGAGAGCGAAAATTTCTCATATGCATCACGGTTCATGAACACAATCATCACATCGTTCATTGATCCCCATGATGCATGGTTACGCATACCGTAGCGGTCTGTGGCAAAAAGTATGGCATTACCATCCATCACCCATCGTGGTGACATATCAAAATATCCGCTGTTTGTAAGGTTAACAATCTTGGGGTCATCAACATTGACAATCGCAATATCGCTATACGGCTCATGTCGGCGGTCATTTATCTCTAATGCAATCCACTTACTGTCAGGACTCCATGCATAAGATATCCTGCCGTTTGTCTGCGGATTCAAACGGGCATCGGTAAGTATTTTAGTTTTTTTGGAATCCATATCCATAACCGCCAACTGATGACGGTCGTACACAAATGCCAGCTTCTTGCCATCAGGTGAAAACTGTGGATGCATACGCTCATGGCCATCGTCTGAAAACAATCTGGTCTCTTCAATCAGCGTTGCATTTGAGAAATTAGGATCAGACTCATTACCCAATTTAGCCTGATAAAGAGTAGCATATCCGTCACGGTCGCTCTGATAAACAATACTCTTACCGTCCTTACTCCATGTTGGAGATTTTTCGGCTGCAGCTGTGACGGTAACCTGCTTTGTTGATGGATATTCAACTGATGTCACAAACAAATCGCCACGGCTTGTAAATGCTGCCTGTTTTCCATCTTGCGAAAAAGCCACAGACGTAAGTGAACGTACCGGAAGGCGGGTTATGCCTTCCTCTGTATCGGATATAATATCAATCGCCACCTTCGATGGCTTTCCACCTTCAGGCATAGTATATATCTCGCCATCATAAGTGAAGCATAGCATGCCATTGACATCCCTCGAAAGAAACCTCACCGGATGTATCTTGAAATCCGTTACCGCCTTAGCGTCTTTAGGGTTTTCTATTGTGGCAGAATATACGTTCATAGTCCTTCCGTTACGCTCTGAAAGGAAATAAAAAGTATTGCCATCTGCAGCCATTACAGGATTACGGTCTTCACCACCACGGTCCGTCAGATTGACATGCATGGATTTTACTGGATCATACAGCCATATGTCACGCGTTACAGATGATGTATGGTGCTTTCTCCACTCATCTTCAAAGCCCTTGACATCCTGATATAGAAACCTTTTGCCATCAGGAAGATACGACATCATTTTTGCAGGAGTACCTAGCACCTGGACTGTGCTGCCTCCTTTGACTGGCACTTTATATAATTCTGTCATGCGTGATGACGGGAACAATGCCGACTCTACAGGATCCTGTATCGATGCAGAAAACAACACATACTTACCATCGGGTGAGAACGCTTCCGGAATCTCAGAAGCCGAATTAGATGTAAGCCTACGGGCCTGGCCACCAGCTGTATCAACGGCATATATATCAAAATTTCCATTACGGTCGCTGGCAAAAGCTATCGACTTCCCGTCTGGACTCCATACCGGATTTGATTCATAAGACGGCATGGATGTGAGACGGGTGGCAGAACCACCTCTAGAAGGCACGGTGTAGATATCGCCCTTGTATGTAAACGCAATTGTAGAACCGTCAGGAGATATCTGCACATCCCGCAGCCACAGCGGAGTAATTGCCGAGGCTACTGGTACAACAGACGCAATGGCCAGAATGGCCAACAGTTTCTTTTTCATAATCTGTGTAATGGCTGGTTATATAATCATTTATTTTATTTACACTATCATTCGCGGTAATATATACGCTTAACACGTTCGCTTACAGACGTAAGCACTTCATATGGAATCGTATCAAGCGCCTTGGCGACATCCTCTACCGGAATAGATGATCCAAAAATCTCAACGGTATCCCCCACCCGGCATTCAACATCTGTCACATCTATCATACATGAATCCATACAGATATTCCCCACTGTAGGACAAAGGTGTCCGTTTACCATAAATGAAGCCTGCCCGTTTCCAAGCCTACGGTTTATGCCATCAGCATACCCGATAGGCAATGTCGCAATGACAGATGAACGGTCAAGAACCCCTCTCCTGGAATAGCCGATCGCAGTACCCGGACCCCATTTACGTAATGATGTGATTATTGTAGAAAGTGTCGATACCGTCTGAAGGTGATTACGTGATCCGTCCCCTTCTATAGGCTCAACCCCATATAGACCTATGCCAAGGCGGCACATATCATCGGAACGCATGGAAGCAAACCTTGCAATACCTGCGGTGTTCAATATATGACGCTTGATATGATGCTTATAGTGCTGCTGCAATTTATCACAGCATCGGTCAAACGTATCCAGCTGGCACATAGTGTATTCATCCTGGTCAAGACAGTCGGCCGTGGCCAGATGGGAGAATACCGATTCAGGGGCTACAAACTTCTGGGATTTCAATACTTCTATCAATCTTGGCAACTCTTCCTCGACAAACCCGAGCCTATGCATACCTGTATCCAACTTAATATGTACCGGATACTGCTCTACATCCCATTTTTCACCTTCTGCTATCACCTGTAACAATATATCAAAACTATATATTTCAGGCTCAAGATTATATGCAAAAAGCGTACGATAATTCAGCACCCTAGGATTGAGCACCATAATAGGCATAGTGATTCCAGCCTTACGCAATGCGACCCCTTCATCAAGCACAGCCACGGCCAAATATGCCGCACCCTGGCTCTGGAGCGTCTTTGCGACTTCAAGCGATCCTGCCCCATATGCAGAAGCTTTGACCATACCTACCACCCCGGTCTGCGGTGGCATCAATGACCGGTAATAGTTATAATTATGTACAATCGCATCAAGATTAACTTCCAATACTGTCTCTTGATGCTTTGCCTCTAGCAATGTGGCAAGCCTATCGAAACGGAATCTGGCACCACCTTTGATAAGTATCAATTCATTGTTGAAATCACCTGGCGACGCCTCTTCCAGAAATGCAGCTGTAGTTGGATAAAAACTTGCCGGAATATCGAACATATTACGGTGAGCCATCATCTCTGGGCCAATACCAATCATACGGGATACTCCTTTCAATTTCAACATCTTCGCACAACTCTGATACAATGAATCTAGAGAGGTGCTCTCATGCTGCGGATCACTCAGGATGACTGTTGATGTACGCGTGGCCGTTGTTCTGCGGTTCATGAAGTCAAGGGCCAACACAAGGGAATTCATGTCACATGTATAATCATCATAGATAAGCATACAGTTATTTACCCCTTCTGTGACATTCAATCTAGTATCGACATGCGAAAGTGACGACATCCTTGCAGCTATATAGTCGCGCGGTTGCCCAAGGCTAAGCATTATGGCAAGAGAGGTAACCGCATTTTCCACGTCATTATCAGTAGTAAACGGTATCATCATTTCCCCTTCACGATGATTAAAGGAGTAATATATAACAGTCCCGTTCTCCCTCCTATTCAATCCCCGTATATACAGCGGACTGGTTACATCTGATATGGACCAACCTATTTTTCTAGGAAGCGGACATTCTGACAACACCACAGAAGCAATCAATGGATCGTCTGCATTATATATAATCCGCTGGCAATTCCTTAACAGGCGAGCCTTTTCTATACATTTCTGCCTACGGTCATCAAATCCGTCATCATGTTCTTTTGTGATATTGGTAAGCACCCCAATCGTCGGACGTATAATCGAGGCAAGTGCATCCATCTCACCCGGGACAGAAATACCAGCCTCAAAAATGGCAAGGTTTGTCTGAGGGTTCATTTCCCATACTGACAACGGGACTCCTATCTGTGAATTATAGCTACGCGGGCTGCGTACAATCTTGAAACTGTAATGCAGCATCTGAAAAAGCCATTCCTTGACAATTGTCTTTCCTCGGCTTCCGGTTATAGCCACTACCGGGATGTCGAAACGGCTGCGGTGGTGACGCCCTATAGCCTGAAGGGCTTCAATAACAGATGGCACCTGGAGAAACACGGCATCACGCATAGCATTACTGCCAGACGGCCTGTATTCAACAACAAAATAGCGTACACCCCGGTTGTATAGATCACTTATATACCTGTGCCCATCATTACCTGCTGTCTTTAATGCAAAAAACATTGATTTTTCGGGCACCGTGAGCGACCTTGAATCAGTGAGCAATGTGGCGATCAGTTCACCCCCTCTTACGGGATTAACCTTAACCCCAAGTATGGATGCGATGGTTGATAATTTATAAGTCATCGTGATGAATTTATGTATCTGTCCAAAGTGGAATCAAGTCCGGTATGACATGAGGCCAATTCATGTAGAAGACGGATGGTCTCCTTGTGGAATTCCGCATGTGCAGCAATATCATCTGTCATAGGACGGTGAGACAGCCGTCGTGTAAGCCTTGAAGCATCATCCGCCAACAAAATTGTCTGCTGATTACAATATGATTCCGTGAATATCCTATATATATATCCTACTGCTGTTTCTGTTGGATGGCACATGTCAGCGGAATAGAAACGGTAGTCGCGTAAATCATCCATCATGATTTCATATGACGGGAAATATCCTGCACATTCATTGCGGCTTACGATCTGGTCTACAGCAAGAAGCAATGCAGACTTTGATAGCTGATTTCCATGAAGCCCATCTGCGCGGTGGCGGACAGGACTGACCGTAAACACAAATTCAGCTTCCGGACATACAGATTTCACACGGCTGATCACATCGCACCATATATCGACTATATCATTTACTCCCAGTGGCTGCCTTTCAAACGTTGAAGCAGGAAATTTATGGCAATTTGCCACTATTTTTTTATTTTCCAACAGTCGATATACATATACTGTACCAAATGTCACCACAATCAATGGGGCTTTCTTTTTCAAGATACGGTTTCCTCTCCACATTGCAGCATTTGCATTGTCAATAACCCGGGACGGATCAACACTGGAATGCTTTGAATGAAGACTGAAACTATGGTACATATGTCCGTCATTGACAATGTCGGTAGCGTCAAATTCCTTTGCAAAAAGCATGCGAGATAGAGATTCAGCGACACTTGCAGGATTATACAAAGTGCCAAATGGATTTATCTCAATATCAAAAAGCCCATCACGAAGATAAGCCCCGATATTGTCTGCAAAACAAGATCCCAGCATCAGTACCGGCCGGCCATGATGCAGCATGCCCCGTGATGACAATGGCGACACAACCGTACGGAATATATCCTTAGTGTGTTCTCGCATATCGTCAATACATCTGATAATCAATAGAAAGCACCTGGAACTCAGTACGCCTGTTTATCTGATCGGCAATTTCCTGGTCCTCATCCGACAAGGCCTCTATATATTCCTCATTAAGGACATCGCCTTCCTTGAATTGCGGGAACTGACGTGCCAGTTTCTTTGTAACCGTCTTCGGCCTGGATTCTCCATAACCCTGGTACTGAAGCCTATCTGGCTGTATACCCACAGAAATCAGATAATCTATAACACTCTTTGCCCTACGGTGCGACAAATTCAGATTATATTCCTCCGCTCCCCATCTGTCTGTATGTGACGCCATCTCAATCGTAACATTAGGGTTGTCACGGAGCACCTGGGCCATTGAGTCTAGAGCAGACATTGATTCCGGACGCAATGTGTCCTTGTCAAAATCATAAAATATATTATCAATCACGACAGGCTTATTTATAGATGCCAGTATGAAATCTACACCATATTCTGCATCTTCTTCTGCATCATCGGCAGTAAACTCCTGCTTCGCATTAAGATATCCTTTAGCACCGGCAAGCATCACGTAGCTTACCCCACGGCGTAGCGGGAACTTGAATGAGCCATCACTCCTTGCCACCTCTTTCTGGTTAGAACCGTCATTTCCCACAATACGTATCACAGCATTTGCAACAGGCTCTTCGTCCCTATCAAGAACCCAACCAGAAATCATTATCTTAAGGTCAGGCAGTTCAAAAGTGTAGATATGATCATACCCACGGCCATCGCCACGGTTAGACGTAAGGAATCCGCTTTCTCCGTCACCAAATGTTATACCGAAATCATCAGCTGAAGAATTGACTGGAGTGCCCATGTTTGTCACCTGCCAACCACCTGAAGGCGTAAGCCTTGCACAAAATATATCAAGTCCACCATATCCGGGATGCCCGTCACTGGCAAAATACAGCAACGAATCCGTTCTTACATACGGAAACATCTCATCCCCTGGAGTATTTATCCATTCGCCAAGATTCTCCAATGACCCTATTGCGCTTTTAAGGTTTACCCGCCAAAGGTCATACCCTCCGCTCCCTCCTGGCATATCTGACGAAAAATACAGCCACGATCCATCAGGGGATACAGCAGGATGTCCGTAGTTTGACAACGTATCGGCCGTTATCTCATATTTTGTACCGTCACTCCATTTAGCATCCGAACGTTGCGCAGTGTATATCTCCACACCGGTATTAGAATTTGGTTCACGGCGAGCCTTGGTATAGTACATGGTTGAGCCATCCGGAGTAAAAGACATTACACCCTCCTCCCGGTCAGTATTAACGCCACCTTCAACGGGCTCAGGACGCAACCAGTTTCCTTGTTCGTCCTTACGGCTCATCCATATATCGCTTTTTTTCATACCTGTTATCTCGCTGCGGTTATCACCGGTCACCTTCTCATTTGTTGTTGAAAAGTATACAACATCATGTGCCTTATCCAGAAACATCGGTGCAAAATCAGACCGCCGCGAATTAAGTATCTTAGAGCTTTTCACGACATAACGCGTAGACCCACTTTTTTCAGCCCCCATACGGGCGCCTATAAGTCCTGTTTTGGCCGGAATATCGTTCGGATGATAACCAAGATATTCCTCATAAGCCTTTACTGCCGCAGCATATTTACCTTCAGAATGCAAACTGCGGGCAAGACGCAAACGCAATGACGAATCGGCATAGCCGTAACGTATGGCATTCTGATATGCGGCAGACGCCCGCGCTCCCATACTCAACTTATCATAGCATTGCCCCATCTTAAAAGCGACTTCCCCACGCAAAGGACGCTCCTCTCGCTTTGTAAGTTTATTATAAACCTTACGATAGGTTTTTGACGCCTCAAAATATTCGCCACGTGCCATCTGCTCATCAGCAACCGAAAGCTTTGCACCACGGCAACCGGTCAACAATACAACAACAGCCAATATATATATTAGTGTTTTAATTGGATTCATCGGTTTCTTATTATTCTTGCAAAAATAGCAATATTTATGCAATTATCCAATATAATATTTCAGAAGTAAATATACAGAAAGCGTCACAGCTATTAAACTGTAACGCTTCTTTCTAGTAGCGGGGGCAGGACTCGAACCTACGACCTTTGGGTTATGAGCCCAACGAGCTACCACTGCTCCACCCCGCGATGTTTTACGTGTGCAAAGGTATAACTTTTCTCTATATCACGCAAGTATATTAACTTTGTTTAACTATTATTCTAAACCTAATAATCACTATTACGTTATATTATAGAGACTTACTATTATTCTTAATATCATCATCCCTTTCTTTGCGTAACCTTTCCCGCTTTTTCAACAAAAAGCGTAGTGCAATAATTATACCAAGAGTCACTATTATTATACCGAAATAATATAAAGCAGACATGCGGCCAGCCTCATATTCAGGATAACCTATATAGCTCATTACCGCCAGATATACGACAAGCAATAACGGCACTATTGTCGAACGTTGAATTTTTTTCATATTTCTACATTACAATTTTCACCATCACCAGATTCCGGCTGACGTATATATGGGCTTTCGGAAGGTATGAATTTTCCTGACCTCAAATAGCTGTATATGCGCAAGCAAGCCCATGCATCAATAGCTGCATATATCTGCTGCCCTTCGCTCAACTCTTCAGCTTCCCAATTGGTTAGACGCTGATGCTTGGAAATACGCCGGCCAAACAGTATTGCATATATACGCTGCAAACCTAAATCTGCAATATGGAATTGGTTTACATAGTGCTGCAGGTCAATGAACGATGACGGAGAGAAATCATCCGAACGGTGCATGACACTAAAATCATCTTTCAGCGACAAACCGACCTTTATTATATCCGGATTCTCTATGAAGGAGCGCAATTCCGGCGTAATACCAATCTTGTTAACCCTAAAAAGAAAGCAATGTCCAGACGTAGAGAACTGCATCAATGCCACATGATTAACCTTGCCTTTCTTGAATGATGGCCTTGTCTCGGTATCAAACCCTACGACCTTTTCGCGCATAAGCACGTCAACAGCAGCAGCCACCTTTTCCGGTGTGTCCACGACCGTTATCTTTCCGGCAAAGGTCTCCAATGGCAAAACTGCAATAGAGGCTTTATCAATAGATATGACTATATTGTTCTCTGTAAGCGACTGTGACATCTTGTTCAAAATTCGGAGCGCAAAGTTACGCAAAACTTGTGAGATTGGCAACTAAGACACTGATGGCATAACCATCATGACAGACGCCGGGAACTCACGTTGCAAATACCTGTCAATGAATCCACGGGTATCCTCCGCTATGATTTCATCCTTATCGAAATACGTATTATATATCACCGAATGGAGAGATATGCCTCGCGAACGTATTGCCTCCAACGACAATACCGTATGGTTTATTGAACCCAAAATGCCATTTGTCACAATAATTATAGGCAAATTCCTTGACGCGACATAATCAACAGTGAAAAAATCATCGGCAATTGGCACCATAAGGCCGCCTGCACCTTCAACAAGCACAATATCATACCGTCCGGAAAGCGTTTCTACCGACCTGTCTATAGACGCGACATCTATATCACGGCCATCTATACGGGCTGCCAACTGCGCCGATGCCGGATATGTGAATATTACAGGAGATGTGGTCAAATCACGGTCTTCGGGTAACGGAGATATACCCATTATCCGACGGTGTGCCAATATGTCTTCACTGAAGCCATTGTTGCCTGTCTGTATAAACTTCATCGTAGCTACGGAAAAGCCCTGCTCCATGTACCTTTTAGCCAGCCATGCTGTGGCATATGTCTTACCGGCATCCGTGTCAATACCCGACACAAATATAACGTTATCCATATATTATTGTATCTTTTCAATCACCATATAAAACGGCCTGTAATATAAATGGCACTTTCCGTCATCTCCTAGCGGATAACAGGAAAGAACCTTGCGCACACTAGCCATAGACTTCCCACTATACCTCAATGCGTTAACACCGGTATCCCTGAGATGGGTCAACGCTTCTGTAACTGTATCGAAAGGGCAATCCAATGTTTCCTTATGCGATGCCGACAACACCATTGATGCCGGAAGCCTCATGGCTATATCTTCCAAAGACAAGGCTGGCAATGCCACTCCGGTAATAGACGTCAGTTCCGATAAGTTGTCCTCCCCAAACGAAGAGACCAACAGCCGTCCACCTGGGCGCAATACCCTGCTGCATTCGCAGATGAATTGCAATGGGGAATTGAACCATTGTATTGTAGCAGCAGATACAATCATGTCGATAGAGCTATCTGCCAGCGTGCGTATCTCCGTCTCGGCATCGCATGCAACAAACCGCATGTTATGACCATGCCCCACGCCGTAATCTACCAGATCCCACATCAGCAACCTGGAATCCGGATATGCTCCTGAAATAATGCCTGTCATCAGGCCGCTGCCACTCCCGACCTCCAATATATCAAATGGCTCTGACGCCATAGGACGGCTACAATGCAGCCTCCATAGCGACCGTGCGGCCTCGGATTGTGCCGTTGCCGACAACGAATACGAGCATGATGCGCGGGAAAACCGGTTGGCAACAAGCGCCTTATCAATCAAGTATCTATCTATCAAGGCCTGGAAATCAACCATATGTGCATCATCAGTCATCTGTATACGAGTAACCCCTTCCCATGCAGCCCTCTGGTTGCCCGGAGGCATTATGGCATCGTTCCGCCCTATTATTGCATAGTCCCACCTGAAATCTTGCCCAGTATGTGAACCTGACCGCACATGATGCCCAAAGGATTTCAATTCAAGGACAACATCATCAGTACTGCGCCTAGGGCTCACTTCCCAAAAGCGGGCGAAGCAATCCTTGTCCTGGAACATACGCCTATAGAATTTACGCAAATTCCGGCTGTCCATAGAATTAAGCGTAGCATCAAAAACATTCTCCGGAATACCCCTATTGCCATCAATAGGATACATTGTGCCATTTACTGCAATCCTGCGTGTAATCCTGGACGAAAAGCCTCCAAGTGTCACCGCTGCAGCATACACACCATACGACCATGCAATAAGGCAAATCTCGCAGTAATCGTCTGATATAGGCAGAGGAGATTCCAAATCAGTATAATCCCATACCACAGCGACATCATATCCAGGATATGATAGGGATGAAAACGGACGTGAGTCCATTGCCCATCCTGCATATAAAAGGAGCAACCGTCGGTTACCTGGGCTACTTTCAACCAATCTATATTGCATAACAATCTTTCATTACATTACCCAACAAGTCGACCTGTTCCATGGATATTGATGCCGACAGGCTGAAACGCAAACGCTCTGTCCCCGGTGACACCGTAGGACGCCGTATAGGCAACACCTTATATCCTTTGTCAAACAACCTTTGTGACAGGCTGACCGTCTTAACTGGATCACCGATAATCAATGGCTGTATATGGCTGACAACAGCGCCAGAATTGCCATACGATGACAATATCCCGTTAAGGGCATGGGAAAGTTTTTTCAGTTGCATCCTTGCACTATCCATCCCTAGCACCCGGCCAAACACCTTGCGTGTCCACGCCACGGTGACAGGAGGCAACGCTGTGGAAAATATCAGGCTACGTGCATGATTAACCAAAAAATCTTTTATATCCTTTCTGGTCACACAGAACGCACCCGATGAAGCCAAAGCCTTTCCGAACGTACCGACAATCACATCAACATAATCCCGCGACATGGAAGCCGCTACAAGCCCAAGGCCTCCAGGCCCTTCCACCCCCAAGGCATGAGCCTCGTCTATATATAATAATGTATCGGGATAATCTCGTTTCACACTAACAAGCGCATCAATATCCGCACGGTCGCCATCCATACTGTAAACCGATTCCGCCACAATTATTACCGAACCATAATCACGGGCCTTTTTTTCCATGATCTGACGCAAATGCCCGTAATCATTATGCCGGAAACGTACAAAATCTGCTTTTGACAACATTATGCCATCTATTATACTTGCGTGGACAAGCCTGTCGGCAACAACAAGGGTACGTTTATCCGCCAATGAAGACATCAACCCGACATTGGCATGGTAGCCACTGTTGAACAAAAGGGCACAACCGCCATAAAGACGCCCGAGCATATCTTCCAGAAGATAATATTCATTCTGATTTCCAGCTAGCAGTCGGGATGCAGATGATGTCATTGCCAATCCATTCAAAGCCGCTTCCGCAAAAAAGGATGTACGTAGCTCCACATCGCCAGCAATCCCAAGATAGTCATTTGACGACAAATCAACAACATCAGGCAATAATGATGCATCCGGAGGCAGCACCCTTAGGTTACCTGAAGCAGCAAGACCATCAACAACCGCACCGTAATTCATACCTTGGTCTGTCCCTCCCCTGCAATTATGGAAATAGTCTGTGATATGAGATACTTCAAGTCATCATCACCAATAACATACGGCGGCATGAAATATACATTTCGTCCAAATGGCCTGACCCATATCCCGCGCTCCACACACTGCCGCTGAAACGAAGCCAAATCAACAGGACTCTCCATCTCAATGACCCCTATCGAACCCAGTACACGCACTTCGCGTACACCTGGCAGATTACTGGCCGGCTTTATGTACTCTTTTATTTTAGTTTCCATGTTTCCAACAATAGAAACCATATCTTGCGACCTCAACAGCTTCATAGATGCAATAGCGATGGCGCACGCCAAAGGGTTTGCCATAAACGTTGGGCCATGCATCATGACACCGGCTTCTCCTTCTGAAATAGTGTCAGCCACTTCTTTGGTTGTAAGCACTGCACTTGAGGTCAGATATCCGGCAGTAAGGCCTTTACCAACACACATTATGTCTGGTTCGACTCCAGCATGCTCCCATGCAAAACAACGTCCCGTCCGCCAGAAACCGGTAGCTATTTCATCAAAAATAAGCAACAATCCATATTCATCACACAACCGGCGTGCCTCCCGTAGATATTGCGGATGATAAAACCTCATGCCACCTGCACCCTGTACAATAGGTTCAAGGATCAAGGCTGCAAGTTCATTATGATGTTCCCTGATTATCCTATCAAGGCCCTCTATGTCAGAATCATTCCAATCTCCACCAAACGGCGTAATAGGAGCAGGAGCAAAATACCTGACCGGGAGCGACGGACCAAAAGCGCCATGCATACCGGTCACCGGATCACAGACACTCATTGCATTCCAAGTGTCACCGTGATATCCCGAACGTATTGTAACGAAGTTCGTCTTCTTATGTGATCCACTGCGCGCGACTGATGCCTGTACAGCCATTTTCATTGCTACTTCTACAGCCACGGATCCAGAATCGGCATAAAATACATTATGCATTGACGGAGATGCCATCTCAATCAGAAGCCTCCCGAGTTCTATGGCTGGCTCATGTGTCAGTCCACCAAACATAACGTGGCTCATCTTGTCTATCTGAGCTTTGGCGGCGGCGTTTATATACGGATGATTGTAACCATGTATCACGCACCACCACGAAGACATACCGTCAATCAGCTCCTTGCCGTCTGCCAGCTTCAACCTGACACCATGTGCCGAATCCACCTTATAGCAAGGCAACGGATTTATAGTAGATGTATAAGGATGCCACAGGTGTTCCCTGTCCCATGCATCACATACTTCTGACAATGTATTTAATTCCATTTATACTACGTTTCTGTAATAATGCGCAAATTTACACATTATTTTTCAATTACATTTCGTAAATTTGCGACTTGAAAACCCAACAGACAAACAGACATGGCACAAAAACCGTCAATACCCAAAGGTACACGCGATTTCTCTCCGGCAGAAATGGGCCGCCGGAATTATATATTCGATACAATCCGTCAGGTATTCAAACTACACGGCTATAGGCCCATAGAGACACCCGCAATGGAAAATCTGTCGACCTTAATGGGTAAATACGGGGAAGAAGGCGACAAATTGCTGTTCCGCATACTCAATTCAGGCGAATACCTCCGCGGTGTGGACCACTCGCTGGTTGAGAATGAGGATTATCCGCGCCTCACATCAAAAATATGTGAAAAAGGCTTACGATATGACCTCACTGTGCCATTTGCAAGGTTTGTCGTGCAGCACCGCAACGAGCTGCAATTCCCTTTCAAAAGATATCAGATACAACCCGTATGGCGGGCCGACAGGCCTCAAAAAGGTCGTTACCGTGAATTTTACCAATGTGACGCCGATGTAGTAGGCTCTGATTCATTGCTAAATGAAATTGAGCTTCTACAGATGATTGATGAAGTATTCCGTCGTCTGGGTATCAATATCACAATAAAGCTCAACAACCGCAAGGTCCTGGCCGGGATAGCCGAACTGATAGGAGAGCCCGACAAGCTGATAGACATAACCGTAGCAATCGACAAGATTGATAAAATCGGCATAGACAATGTGAACTCCGACCTGCGTGAACGTGGCCTGAGTGATGAAGCCGTAAATAGGCTACAGCCGATACTTCAAATTTCAGGCACGGTGAAAGAACGGCTGGAAACATTGCGCAAATTGCTTGAAGAGAATCCCACAGGCACAAAAGGCGTTGAAGAACTAACCACAGTGATTAATGGAGTCGAAGCAATAGGACTCGATGCAGAACTCGACTTAGACGTATCATTGGCACGTGGACTTAACTACTATACCGGCACAATCATAGAGGTAAAGGCGCGCGATGTAGCAATAGGAAGCATAACAGGCGGAGGACGGTACGACAACCTCACCGGCATATTCGGAATGCCGGGTATATCCGGCGTAGGCATATCATTCGGCGCAGACCGCATTTATGACGTATTGAATACACTGAACCTATACCCGGACGAAACTCAGACCGGAACACGAATAATGTTCGTCAATTTCGGCCATTCTGAATCCATCGCATCACTAAAAATGATAAAAGCCCTCCGCTCTGCAGGAATTTCGGCAGAAATATATCCAGAACCTGCAAAGATGAAAAAACAGATGGGCTATGCCGATGCTCTGCACATCCCATTTGTGGCTATAATCGGTGAGAACGAAATGAAAAATGGCACAGTCACATTGAAAGACATGACTACCGGCGAACAGCAACAGCTGACAGTTGACAGTCTGATTGAAGCTATAGGCAAATAACCTCCAGGTGTAATTAGGAAAAAACATTAAAAATACCGCATCTTTTCTGCATTCAGCCAAAGAATATGTAAATTTGATGCGAAATCTACAATATCCATAAATAAGACCAGGCAATGCGTAAAATATTAACATCACTTATAATAACCCTGGTAGCACTTACAGCATCAAACCAGGCATCGGCCCAGTTCCGCTATGCAGCTACAGCCGGATTAAACTTTTCCTCACTGAAATTCAAGCAGGACCTTGTATCGGTATCCACTGCTATTGGATATCAAGCCGGTGTACAGGGCGAGATGATGTTTCCTGGTGTAGGATTCGGCATAGATCTGGGTCTTTATTACAGCCAACTGGGCGCAAAAGTCAACCTCGGTGAAAAACTGATATGGTCATCACTGGGATACGGAAACGAACGCACCTATCTGCATTGCATACAGATACCCCTACACCTAAGGTTCAAATGGACAAGAATGGACGGATTTGAAGACTATTTAGCACCATTCATATTCGGTGGCCCGGACTTCACCATACAGGTGGCCAATGACGGATGCAAAGCATTCAAATATTCAGGCGGCGACCTTGGGCTTACTGCAGGCATTGGCGTTGAGATTATGCGCCGGTGGCAGCTTTCTGGAAGCTATACCTGGGGAATGACATATTCACTAAAGACAAAACTGCTTGACAATTTTTCGGCCAAAAGCCGTTGCTGGACAATACGCCTGGCATATTTCTTCTAGAAAAACGATTAATAGACGGGGGTCGGTATAGATACCTGACTAAAACTATAAAAAGGCAGATTGCACGATAGACATACGCAATCTGCCTTTCATATATAGCAACACAAAAGCCTGAGGAATACATTAATTTGTGCGGTTGCCCTTAATTTATTAACTTTGCGGATATTTTGCAACCAATGAATCAAATTATATAATGGACAACGTCAGAGTGAGGTTTGCCCCGTCGCCAACGGGTCCCCTACATATTGGTGGAGTGCGTACAGCCCTCTACAATTATTTATTTGCCCGCCAGAACGGAGGGAAAATGATATTACGCATAGAAGACACCGATTCCCAAAGGTTTGTCCCTGGAGCGGAAGAATATATAAATGAATCCCTTGCATGGCTTGGCATCAATATTGATGAAGGCGTACGGGAAGGAGGCCCTTATGGCCCATACAAACAGAGCGAACGCCGTGACATATACCGCAAGCATGTAAAGACACTTATGGATGCCGGCAAGGTATACCTTGCATTTGATACGCCCGCTGAATTGGAGGCACGGCGTTCATCGACGCCCAATTTCCAGTACGATGCCTCAACTCGCCTTTCAATGCGCAATTCACTGTCTTTGCCGGAAGAAGAGGTGCAACGTCTTCTTGATGAAGGCGCACAATATGTAGTGAGGTTTAAAGTAGAACCAGGAAGAGATGTCGAGGTAAATGACCTTATACGTGGAAAAGTAGTTATCAAAAGTGATATACTGGACGACAAGGTCCTATACAAAAGCGCCGATGACCTACCCACATACCATCTGGCAAATATCGTTGACGACCATCTCATGAAAATCTCACATGTCATACGTGGAGAGGAATGGCTGCCGTCTGCACCATTGCACGTACTGTTATATGAGGCTTTCGGCTGGACGGATACAATGCCTAAATTCGTACATCTTCCTCTGCTGCTTAAGCCAGACGGAAAAGGCAAACTAAGCAAGCGTGATGGTGACCGCCTCGGATTCCCGGTATTCCCACTGGAATGGCATGATCCCAAAAGCGGTGACATATCATCAGGATACCGTGAAAGCGGATACCTTCCTCAGGCCGTAGTGAATTTTCTGGCATTGCTTGGATGGAATCCTGGTGATGACACAGAAGTCATGCCAATGGAAGAACTGATATCCAAATTTTCCTTTGACCATTGTTCAAAAGCTGGTGCAAAATTCGCATTTGAGAAAGGCAAATGGTTCAACCACATGTATCTCCAAAACACCGATAATCTCACTCTCGCCCAGCTTTTCAGGCCTGTACTTAATACAAACGGTGTTGACACATCCATACTTTCTGATGAATACATAGCCTCCATAATCAATTTGGTTAAGGGCCGCATCAATTTTGTAAATGACCTGTGGGATCAAACCCGCTTTTTCTTCATGGCCCCAACCGAATACGCGCCTAAAGATATAAAGAAACGCTGGAGTACCGAGACCCCACGTATCATGGAAGAACTGATCGTTCTGTTGCAGAGTACCACTGACTTCTCCAGTGCATCAGCAGAACCAGTGGTCATAAACTGGATCACAGATCACGGATACCACATGGGCAACGTGATGAACGCTTTCCGTCTTGCTATAGTCGGAGAATGCAAAGGGCCTCATATGTTTGACATAACAGAACTTCTTGGAAAAGATGAGACAATTTCCCGCCTACGTGCGGCCATAGGACGAATAACACCTGCAGAATAAATATCCACCAATATAATGAATCCGCTATACAACGGAGCTGTACACCTGATAGCGGCATGTGCACGCGTAATGTCAGCGCACAATGCCAAAATCAAAAAAATGATACACGGCCAAAGTGAGGCCATAGAGCATATACGTGCTACCCTTGGCGCACGTGGATGCGATGTGTGGATACATGCAGCATCACTCGGCGAATTTGAGCAAGGACGTCCGATGATTGAACGGCTTAAACGGGAACAACCGGACATAAAGATATTGCTTACATTTTTCTCCCCCTCCGGTTATGAGATACGGAAGAATTACAGCTACGTTGATGCCGTAGCATACCTTCCATTTGACAAGCCGTCCAATGTCAGGCAATTCCTGGATGTAGCAAAACCACGCACAGTAATTTTCATAAAATATGAATTCTGGGGCAACTACCTCTCCAACCTAAAGTCCAGAAATATTCCGACATATATAATCTCTTCGATATTTCGCCCCACACAGGTATTCTTCAAGCCATGGGGAGGAATTTTCCGAAATATGCTTGAGTGTTTCAACAGGATTTACGTCCAGGACGAAGATTCACGCCGCCTGTTAGATTCTATAGGAGTAAAGCATGTTGCTGTTGCAGGTGACACTAGATTTGACCGCGTAACCGACATAATGAATTCCACATTTGACATAGAATCTGTAAGGAATTTCACATCCTGCGGCAAATTCACCCTCATAGCAGGCAGTTCTTGGGAGGCTGACGAAGATATCTATATCCCATGGCTAAATGCCCACCGCACTTCAACACAGGCCATCATTGCCCCCCATGAGTTCGATACACCCCGTCTGAAAGTATTATTAGACAAATTCAAAGGGGAAGCGATGCTGCTGTCTGAATACGAAAAGCTTTCCGAAAAAAGCACTGAAAATATAAGGGCGATAATAGTTGACAGTTTCGGAAAACTGTCTAGCATATACAGATATGGCGACATTGCATACATAGGTGGCGGATTTGGTGCCGGCATCCATAATATAAACGAAGCCGCCGTATATGGGATACCTGTCGTTTTCGGCCCTAAACATGAGAAATTCAAGGAAGCGCGCGACCTTGTACATAATCAAGGCGCATTCTGCATACGCAACCAAGAGGAATGCAACAAAGTTCTAAACAACCTTTTAGATTGCACGGCATTACGTACTGAAGCCGGACAGATTGCCGGGGCTTACATTAAACAAAACATCGGTGCGACCGACCGTATATATAATGATATTTTCGTAAAAGAAAAAAACAGAAACAACACAAATGATTAAAGCCGGAATAATTGGCGGAACAAGCCTGGCCGCCGGCGAGATATTTCGCCTCCTCCTCAATCACCCCGATGTAAAAACAGAATGGATACATGCTCCTGAATACACCGGACAATCTATCTCTGACATTCACCATGGTTTGATAGGAGAGACAGACCTTCGTTTCACTGACCGGTTGGAACTTGGACAGATAGACTTATTGTTTATGTGCCTAGGACGTGGTGAAGGACGAAAATTTATTGAGCGTAACGAATTGCCTGAAAATTTACGGATAATAGACCTTTCCGGGGATTACCGTCTAGACAATCCTGATAATGATTTCGTATATTCCTTACCGGAACTCAACCGTAAAGAACTTGTACGCGGCGCAAAACGTGCCGTAGTCCCTGGAGCTCTAGCCACTGCCGTTGAATTGGCTCTGTTACCGCTGGCAAAGCATCTTATGCTCAACAACACCATCCATGTCTCCGCCATCACAGGCCGTACCGGAGATGACTGCTCCATTCTCAGCAACAACAACTCACTGCCCTCATTCACAGCACCCTTGGCTAATACACAGGTTGAAGAAATCAGGCAGACACTAAGGAAACTGCAATCCAGTTTCGGTGCAGATATTGACATAGTTTCCATGCATGGATGCCATGAACGTGGTATGGCCGCAATTGTTTATTTTGACAGCCCGATACCTGCAGAAACTGTAATATCGCTTTTCAATGAATACTATGATGATCATAGCTTCACTTTCATAAGCAGCAAGAGGCCTGCCATGGAAGAAGTTGTCAATACCAACAAATGCATACTGCATATAGACAATATAGGAAATAAGCTTGTAATCACATCTATGATTGACAACAACATAAAAGGATGTGCCGGTCAGGCAGTACATGCCATGAACCTGCTCTTCGGACTGCACGAACGCGTCGGATTGCAGCTAAAGGCATCTGTATTGTAATCGTCAATGCATTGTAATATGAACAGAATAGTCGACAAAAAATATTTTTCGGAAAAGGTTGTATGCCTTGAAGTTGAAGCGCCATTGATAGCACGCTCCCGAAAGGCTGGTCATTTTGTAATTGTACGTTGCGGCGACAATGGAGAACGCATACCACTGACAATTGCCGATTCCGACACATCAAGAGGTACAATCATGCTAGTTGTACAAGATGTCGGCGAATCCACCCATGCCATATGTAACCTTGAAAAAGGAGACTTTTTGACCGACGTGGTCGGGCCGTTGGGCCGTGCAACAAAAATCACTAAATCTGGCACTGTAATTTGTGCAGGCGGAGGTGTTGGTGTAGCACCGATGTTACCAATAATAAAGGCACTGCATCAGGCAGGCAATAAAGTCATAGCCATATTGGCAGCCCGGTCACGCGACCTCATAATACTTGAGGAACAGGTACGTCCTCACTGTGATGAACTTATAATAATGACCGATGACGGGTCTTACGGAAACAAAGGACTTGTCACCGATGGCATAGAAAGCATCATAAAAAAGGAAAAAGTGGATATGGTGGTAACAATCGGGCCCGCAATAATGATGAAATTCGTATCACTGCTCACAAAAAAATACTGCATTCCAACAATCTGTTCCCTCAACACTATTATGGTTGACGGTACTGGTATGTGTGGGGCTTGCCGCATAACAGTAGGAGGCAAGACTCGTTTTGTATGTGTCGACGGTCCTGAATTTGACGCCCACCAGGTCGATTTTGATGAAATGCTGATGCGGCTACGTGCCTATAGTTAACTATAAATCCTCAATCAATGAAAGAGTCAGTCATATCACCACGTTCGGCACAATGGCGTGAAGACCTGCGCAATGCGATGACAGCTAAAGAACGCCGTGCGATCCCGCGTGTAAAAATGGAAGAATTAGAGCCATCATACCGGGTCACATGCAATGAGGAAGTCAACCGTGGCCTTACAGAATCCCAGGCTTTATCTGAAGCCACACGATGCCTTGACTGTCCAGATCCGCAATGCATCACAGGCTGTCCTGTCGGTATAGATATCCCTGGTTTCATAAAGAACCTGCAACGCGGTGACATTCAAGAAGCAGCATCAGTACTCAAAGCTACAAGTGCTCTTCCTGCCGTATGCGGCCGTGTATGTCCGCAGGAACGCCAATGCGAAAGCAGATGCATATACAATAAGATGAAATGTGAACCGGTAGCCATAGGATATCTTGAAAGATTCGTAGCTGACTCTGCCCGGATTACTGGAAAGGCAGGCAATATCTCCGGCAAAAACAATGATACCAAAATTGCGGTTGTAGGATCAGGGCCTTGCGGACTGTCGTTCGCAGGTGAAATGGCAAAACTTGGATACGATGTCACCGTTTTTGAGGCACTGCATGAAATTGGCGGGGTACTTAAATACGGAATTCCTGAGTTCCGGCTTCCAAACGACATTGTCGACAACGAAATAGAAAGCCTTCGCCAATCCGGGGTCAAATTCATCACAGATATAATAATTGGTAAGACTATCAGCTATGAAGATCTTGTCAATGACGGATTCAAAGGGATTTTCGTTGCATCCGGAGCTGGACTGCCAAGATTTATGGACATACCGGGAGAAAACCTTATTGGAATCATGTCCTCTAACGAATACCTCACACGTATCAACCTTATGCGTGCAGGCCATGGTGGTGCCACTCCGGTAGCAATGGGGCAAAGGGTAGCCGTTATAGGTGGTGGCAATACCGCAATGGACTCCGTACGCACTGCAAGACGTATGGGCGCTTCAGAAGCCACCATAATCTATCGGCGCGGAAAGGAAGAAATGCCGGCACGAGCCGAAGAGATACGCCACGCGACAGAAGAAGGTGTGAAATTCCTCACACTGCATAATCCGGTCGAATACATCGGTGATGAAAGAGGACACGTAAAGGCAATGAAGCTTCAACGTATGGTACTAGGCGAACCTGACGAATCCGGACGCCGTTCACCCGTAGCCATCGAAGGAGACATAATAGAAATACCTGTAGATGTGGTTATCGTTAGCGTTGGCGTTTCACCCAACCCTCTGATACCGGATTCGATAGAAGGCCTAGAAGTAGGAAGGCGCGGCACAATAACCGTTGACGGAAACATGCAAAGTTCCATTCCAATGCTATATGCCGGAGGTGATATAGTGCGAGGTGGAGCAACAGTAATCCTTGCAATGGGTGATGGACGCCATGCGGCAAAATCCATGCACAACGCATTGTCAGGAAATACGAAATAACATATAATCAACAAAACAATAAACCAATAATACAATATGGCTCTTAAATGCGGCATTGTCGGACTCCCCAATGTAGGGAAATCAACACTTTTCAACTGCCTGTCCAATGCCAAGGCCCAGTCGGCCAACTTTCCGTTCTGTACAATAGAACCCAATGTAGGTGTCATAACCGTCCCCGACGACCGTCTTACCAAACTAGTGGAAATGTGCGAACCTCGTAGCATTGTTCCCGCCACTGTTGAAATCGTTGACATTGCAGGACTTGTAAAAGGCGCTTCAAAAGGCGAAGGCCTTGGCAATAAGTTCCTGGCTAATATCCGTGAGACTGATGCCATCCTGCATGTACTGCGATGCTTCGATGATGACAATATAACTCATGTTGACGGCAGTATCGACCCTGTCCGAGACAAGGAAATAATCGACTACGAACTTCAAATAAAGGATCTTGAGACCGTTGACGCACGAATCGCAAAGACACAGAAACAGGCACAGACAGGCGGAGACAAGCTTGCCAAGATGCAATATGAGGTACTACGCCAATACAAAGAGGCACTTGAACAGGGAAAGCCTGCCCGTACTGTCTCATTTGACACTGTCGATGAACAGAAATTTGCACGTGAACTGTTCCTGCTCACAAACAAGCCTGTAATGTACGTATGCAACGTTGACGATACATCAGCCGTTGACGGAAACAACTATGTGGAGGCTGTACGTGAGGCAATAAAGGAAGAGGATGCCCAACTTCTCATAGTTGCTGCACGCACCGAAAGCGAAATTGCAGAACTTGACACATATGAGGAACGGCAGGAATTCCTACAGGAAATGGGGCTTGATGAATCAGGCGTATCACGTCTAATACGTGCTGCATACGCACTCCTTGACCTACAGACATATTTCACCGCCGGACCAGATGAGGTAAGGGCTTGGACATTCCTACGTGGAAGCAAAGCCCCAAAATGTGCTGGCATAATACATACCGACTTTGAAAAAGGCTTCATTCGCGCTGAAGTCATAAAATATGACGATTACGTCTCGCTCGGCGGCGAAAAAGGTGCGCGCGATGCCGGTAAACTTTCAAGCGAAGGAAAGGAATATATTGTACAGGACGGCGACATAATGCACTTCCTGTTTAACGTCTAAATCAGAACTCGATTATGGCAAAAGAAATAGTATTGAGTGGCATCCGCTCCACTGGTAATCTCCATTTGGGCAATTATTATGGCGCTTTAAGCAAATTTGTGCGCATGCAGGACGACTTCGACTGCATGTTCTTTATAGCCGACCTTCATGCCCTTACAACCCATCCGGATCCCCTGACTCTCCATACAAATGTAAAGAGCATACTGGCGGAATACCTTGCCGCCGGCATTGATCCTGAAAAGGCGACAATATTCGTACAGAGCGATGTCCCGGAAATATCCGAACTATATCTACTGCTGAATATGCATGTCGGCATCGGCGAACTGATGCGTACTGCATCATTCAAGGATAAGGCGCGTAAAGCTTTGGGAATCACCACAGGAAGCACCAATAATGATGATGAGGACATCGAACGGCAAATAATCGGTAACGAGAGCAATAAGCGCGTAAATGCAGGATTGCTCACCTACCCTACACTTATGGCTGTTGACATATTGATACAGAAAGCACACAAAGTGCCTGTAGGCAAGGATCAAGAGCAACATCTGGAACTCACCCGCCGCTTTGCACGGCGGTTCAACTCATATTATGGAGTAGACCTTTTCCCTGAACCAGTAAATTTTGATTTTGGCGGTGCTCCAGTGAAAGTACCTGGACTTGACGGAAGCGGAAAAATGGGAAAAAGTGAAGGCAACTGCATATATCTTATTGATGAAGAGAAAGTACTGCGCAAAAAAGTGATGCGTGCAGTAACGGACGAAGGCCCTAAAGAACCAGGATCTCCACTCTCGCAGCCTATCGCCAACCTGTTTTCACTTCTTGAACTTACTTCTACACCTGAGGTTGTAAAACAATTCCGTGACGCATATGCCGATTGCTCGATACGCTATGGCGACCTTAAGAAACAATTGGCTGAAGACATCCTGAAAGTGACCACCCCGATACGTGAGCGCATCAACGAATATATAAACGATGAGGCATACCTCGGACGCGTTGTACGCCAAGGCGCAGAGCGAGCCCGCGAACGCGCTTCAAAAACATTAAGCGAAGTCCGGGAGATAATGGGCATACGTAAATTCTAATAATTAAACATACAAATATAGCAAAGGCGCGGTGACATATGTTTTGTCATCGCGCCTAACTATCTAATTATCATCAAATCCTATTTCGTCTTTTCATCGGCCTTATGCAATAGGTCATGAACCTTATCCTTTGCATTGTCAACAGCTTCATTGGTCTTGTCCTTTACCTTTCCTGCCACTTCCTTTGTCTTATCCTTGACTTCGTTGACAGCCTCGTTGGTCTTGTCCTTGACCTTTTCTACCACTTGCTGGGTCTTGCTCTTAACATCACCGGCAGCTTCATTAGCGTTCTCTACGCCCTCGCCGACTTTATCCTTTACCTCCTTGGCCGCCTCTGATGCATTTTCCTGTACCTTACCTGCCGCAGCACCAACACGGTCTTTAACATTGTTCACCACACGCTCAACGCTATCCTTACGTTCACGTTCGATATCTGAACCGGATTTACCCGAACAAGCTACAGCCCCTAATGAAAAGGCGGCAGCCGAAATTGCAATAATTAAAGTTTTCATACTCATAAATATCAGTTAATATTTTTATCTAAACAACATCATTATCTCTTTTGCATCTTTTTACCCTATTATAACCATACATAAGCCTAAATAGTTCTTTGGTACATACAAAAACGCCACCGCCCATCCAACAAAGGACAAGCGGTGGCCGATTTCAATGGAAATATATTATTCTGATATCACATATACAGTGCCAGAGGAATGAGCGGATAGCGATGGCGCATATTGGCTTTGTATTGTGGCCAGACCCGATGTAAACGAACCGGCATTATTTACATTCAGTTCATAAGTAAGAAGGTACGTCCCCTTGGGCATATATGGAATAAACATATTAGTAACCGCATCTCGGTTCTCACGGTAGAAAGCAACACCTTCACTATATATATACCCAGGTAGTTGGTCAACAGGCTCGAATGCAGCAGAACGGTTGTCATCAATAACCACGTATTCCATGTCACGCTTTGTATTGACAACAAGCTGAACCTTGACCCTATCCCCGACTTTAAGGCTGTCTGCAGCCTCCCAGCCAAAACCGTCAGGAGTCACCACCCGCCTATAAAGTTGCTTTTCTACTGATACCTCACCGCAGCTATACGCCTGTATTTCCGACGGATTTGCTTTATATCGCAAATATATAGCACCATATGCAGGCGAATCAGAATTGTCAGGACGGCGTACTGTCAAGCTTTCTTTCTTGGATGACACCTCAAGAGGCATCCTTGTATATCCCGTCAACCGTTCGATTGAAGATGGATTCAAAGTCTTACCACCTAACGTGAATACAGTATTACCAGCAGGCGACAAATGCAATTTTGCCACATTAAGTATCGAAGACACCACCTGCGATGCCACAACAGAATTTCCCCAGTTCTGTGCCTGCTTCTGAAGTATCAGCCACTGTGTGAGGCGCTCAACTTCCACACATCCTGGGTCTACAGTCTTAAATGCCCACATGGCAAGCGATGTGACAGCCACTTTATCCATGTTCCACCATGTCTTCTGGTCATCAAACGATGGAAACCACATACCTTTCTGGGGTTCATAGCGGCTATATTGCCTCATTGATTCCAATACCTGCTCTGCAACCCTGCGGTAATTGTGCCTATATAGAATTATAGCGGCAGCTGGCTTATTGCCTAGATCCAATTTCTTCCAATTTGCAACAAGATACTGCACTACGGCATTGCTCACTTTCTTTGAAGCGACAGACTGAATGATTTCAGGATAGAACCCACGTACAAATTCATACCTAATATATACGGACGGGTCAATATGTTTTGATGCAAATTCATTTCCAACCTCCTTGTCAATCCATTTAACGGACATGTCAATCATTTCATCCAATTTCCTATCAGATGGCAAGCATTCCAACTGCCGTAAGTCACCCATCATCGCCAATACATTAAGAGTAGTCCACATTGATGGCTCAGAGGCCTCCGGATACCACATCCATCCTCCATCCTTTGCATACATTTTTGACAACTTCGCAATGGCCTCATTGATGTCACCTGTTACAGCCTTACGGTCGAACAACAGAGACAGGCGGGCCATCCTTTCAGTATCAATCCTGGCATCATTTACCCATGGCGTTGACGAAAGCAGGATTGTCTTAAGTTCCTGGTTGCGCTCCAACATTGAGACAAGCATTGAATCCGAAGGATTATCCTGCCATTCCTTGATAGCTGATGCTACAGACGGATTTGCCTTTATTATACCAGATGATATTCCTGCTGAAAATATGGCAGCAGCAGCCGAATTCGCATCAATCCCTGAATTCCCACGCAAACCAGGGAGCGCAGTAACAACAAACCATTGCGGATTGCCACAATATTCAAAGACTGCATTACCTCCATCAGGGCATGCCACCTCAGCCGAATATTCTGTCTGGGACGGTGACATATAGAACGGATAAGACTCAATAACCTGCTCTTCCACAGGAATCACCGGAATTACAAACTGTTCGCCATCGGCAAATAACATTGTAGAAGCCTTGAACCTTAATCCCAATGCTGCGTCTGTGTCAGAGGCTTGGACCCCGGTCCTGACAGTAGCGGACGCCTTTGCCGCTACTTCCAGCTGGAATTTCTCCGTACGCTTCACCTCCATTGTCACCGGATCAAACAGCTCTATATTTACAGTCACAGACACTGTACTGTCTGCATTGTTCATCACCATAGCCAATATGTCAGCAGTATCACCAGCCCTCATGAATCGTGGAGCATTAGGCTGTACCATCAATGGCTTCGATGCAATAAACTCATGGGACAAAGAAGACACATCAAGATCTTCACTCCACGATATCATCTTCAACATCCAAGTTGCATTTGCATTAGGAACAGTAAACTGTAACCTTGCAACACCATTTTCATCAGTAGTCAACATAGGGCGGAACATCATCAACGGAGTCTCCATATCACGGTATTCAAATACCTGATTTTCTGTATCAACCGACTGACCGTTTTCCACAACATCTTTAACGACAACGGATTCCAACAATACACCGTTTGTCACGCCATATGCCATAGTCACTACATCGTCCAAGCCTTCAGTTTGCTCCATAGCCATCTCCTGGACAACTGCGTCTTCTTTTGCAGATGCCGCAGTAGCCATCATCTTTCTCTGCACACCGCCACCGCGTATATGGAGACCATATAGCGAAAGTCCAAGGCCATACCCATAATAATCGAACTGTGGTTTAAATAGCCCCCTAGTGTCAAGCATTTTATACATAGAATTCACACGGCTTGACAATGAGCCTATATGTCCAGGAGTAATCATATATGAAGTACCTCCGATATCGCGACGCAAGAAATTAGGTGACCTTATATATTGCGCCTCCAATTCATCCAATGCTTTGTTATACACATCAAGCAGCAATGCAGACTGTACACCATTACCATTCTTGTCTACAACACGGAAACTCCAAGTCTCCTGAGTCCCCGGAATCAGGTGATCCCGGAACGATTCAGCCTCCAGACGCACCCCACGGCAATTGGCATCATTAACCAGAGTCACATGATATGAATCTATACTGAAATCTTTGACCGTAAACATAGTGACATCCACAGTCTGGCACTCCTTGTCAAAAAGGCCAATTTCCAATTCATGATAACCCTGCTTTAATGACAGCACCCGTTTATCAAAACGGTTATTTCCGTAAGAAATCAGGGCATATACCTCTGTTGTGCCTTGTCCTGTGCCATAAAGCACCTTTACCTTTCCGTCATTACCAAACTTATACCTAAGTTTAGGTATCCATAATGCGTCACTGTTAGGAAGAATTTTGTCTGTAGGACGGTATATTGTCACATCGTGTGTCTGTGACTCAGCCATGGCTGTATCAGCAGTGCATACCACAAATTCATATTCACCGGCTGGTACTGCCGACAGGTCAACCACCGGATCTGAAGTGGAAAACCTGCCTTCTGCCACAACCTTTTCATCATCATCCATCAGCTTATAGTCTATATCCAGGCCTTTCACAGGTTTATACTCATCGTCCATCACCTGGATATCAACGCTAAACGGACGCGATACATCAACGTTGCCTTCCATTGAAAGATTGATCATGTAAGGATGCCCTGTCGTAAAATATTTTTCTGCTGTCCGACTTTCACCGGTAGGAGATACAGCGTCAAACTTGGCCTGGAAACAGCGCGTATCCGGACTGTCTGTATTGCGCGAGAGTATACCGGAAGTGAACGTCACAGAAAATTTACCCTCCTGATCTGTAGTTAGGACTGTTGAATATATATCATCACCATTAGGCGAGAACCACCAGCGCATGCGTTCAGCTGACTCAAGATTGACTTTTACTTCCGCACCGGCAACAGGAAAATCGCTATATGTACGCACACGTCCCCCCAGGGTTACATCCCCTTTTGCAGGGTAGTCTTTCTTTACCGATGTTACCTCTACATAATATGTAGGCAACTTATAATCGCTGACAGTGAACGATACAGATCCTACCGAATCCTCATCATCGGTATCCGGATGTATCTCCAAATCAATTGAGAAGCGGCCAGTAAGTCCCGCTTTTGGCAAAGTAAATGCACCATATACGCGCCCGTAAGAATCAGAAGTCAAATCCAGAGTATCTACGGGGCTGTAATTTGCATCATTCAATATGGCACGCAGACGCGCTTCCTGCTCCAACCTGGAATCATTATTAAGGATAGAAGATACAACAAAAGCGAACTCCATCCTATCTCCGGGACGATATAATGCCAACGATGTGTACCCGTCGGCACTATAACTACGGTCTTCTGAATGGGATTTATAATATGTAGGCAACGCCGTATTGGGTGACACGTACAAGCTAGCCCCCTTCTTTGCGATGTACTGTCCACGCAGATATTCCTGACGCGAAGCTATCTGTCCCAGCCATCCATCGGCATCAGTACGCCCAAGTTTTATGTCCTCCGAAATCTTGCGTCCCTTTGAATATCTGTAACTATTGAACTCTACATCTACATTACCTACAGCCTTCCCTGTAACAGGATCAAGTGTAAGGTACATATACCGGTCATTCCCACCAGTAAGCTGCAAACCCATCAAATCTGTACACTGCAATAGTTGATACATGTCCTGCTCGGGAAGCTCTCCGGAAATCGTTGGTACTATAACATAAAAACCAATCTTATCAAGGCTTGCCTCAATATTATAGCTATATCCGAAAGGCGCAACACTGTCGCATACAACCGGAAACTCTGCTACCTTATCCTTTTCTCTAAGATCCTTATACTGCTTGTAATCAAAATCTTTACCTGGATATACCCTATATATCGACACCTTGCCTGATATGCAGTTTTCTGACTTCACAGTTATCTTAAATGGGACTCCCGGAGATACCATATTTTTAGGTAACGAAACCGTCAGTCCTGGATTTGTAAGTGATTTCAGGCTATTCTTCAATGAATTGATGTTCCAATAATCAGGAAACCTACCGATGTTATACGTCAATTTTGAGGCTAGCCACTTTCTGTTTGGCAAAGAGAGGGAATAAACCGGAATATCGGAAAGGACATCGCCAGAGTACTCACTCTTCTCATACCTGCCATACAACTCCTCCATGGCTGCAATATCCAACTTAGAGCCACTGTCTCTGTTTAATGTCCAATATATTTCAGGGGCGACGTCCCCCTTATGGAAATCCAATAACCGCTGACGCAACTGACGGCAATATTCCTTAGGTTCAGCATCTCCAACCTTATTCCACGCGTCCATGGCTTCCAATGCACGTACTGCCACGAAATCATATATGGTAGGGAAATATATAGCAGTCAAGTCATTACTGTCAATTACCTGGCCATACGAAGACAATAAAGCCGCCTGCAATGGGGCTGGCTGCGATAATGCATCACAGAACAGTCCATATATCTTAAGGCGGAATTGGTCTCCACTCCACTGCGACACAGTATCGGGCAAAGGAGAAAGCGGCAATTTCCGGCGGTCATATTCCCATCTGTTCTTTTGATAGAAATTCAAATAATCTTCTGCAAGAAGGACATTCAGAAGGGCCTTGACGACAACGTCCTTTTCATTCTCTGCCACCTCGGAAATCTTCGATGCAGTGGCCGCAAAATTTTCATTTGTGATGAGATTCTCTGCCGTTGTATATTCAATCAAAGAACGGAGCATCCCTTCACCATCATTTTTAGCCAAAGCCTTCTCCAATGCCTTCTTGGCATTGGCTGACACCGTCTTCGGATAGGCAAAGTCAGGAGGACTTACTGATTTTTGAGCCATGGCATAATTAGTTGTTGATAAGGCAATGGAAGCCATCACCACTGTAAATACCGCACGCAAACGGCGGCAAAAATTTACTTGTCTGGACATAACATCAATATTTTGGTTACATTCACATGAGATATTCTAAGAAGATGCACCTGTATCCTACAATCCTGATACCTTATTCCCTTAACTACAATAACACTTATTTTACGACAAAGGTCTTAGAAATAGATTTCTAAGACCATTATCACGGAGTGAGGAGAATGTTTCTGAATACAAAAAATAAAGTTCAGATTTATTTATTGCAGATGCATTATATTGCCAAAATTTTAAGTTTCTCTGATTTCATCGCCTGGAATCTCGAGGAGGCCTACCTCCGCTGTCCCTATCGGCAGGAGCCCTAAGACGGCCATGGTGGCGTAATACCCTCCCTGTAAAATGACGTTCTGCAGCACGGAGTTTGAAAAGCTGACGTGGAGTCAATATTTTTTCAAATTTCTCAAAATACATCATCTCTATCTCAGCCTCTTTGCCTTTCTGCTCAAAAAAAGTCCTAGCTGCAGAGGAATATTCCACATCTGATGTCCGTTCAGAAGCGGCTATCTTGCTCTCTAGTTCGCGGGTCTGTATTGTCAGTGAATTCACCTCATCCTCCATAGCATCGTATAGGGGGAAAAATTCATTTTGTTGCTCCCGCGTCAAATCAAGTTCCTTTATCAGGAAATCATGCTTGTATTGGCGCATCTTCTGAGTCCAACGCTGACGGTCTTCCTCCGACAACTGCCTTTGCGCCATTGCGGTCCACAATTGCAGGCCCATCACCAGGATGATTATTAATGATATATGACGTTTCATATACTGTTGAATTAATTATCCATTATATCCTCAATATTTTCCGGCATGTAGGCCATATCGAGGCTGTCGCCGACAATATCTTCATACATGTCATATTGATTGTAATCATCAATATAATATGCATCAATGAATGCATCATTGCTTACAGCCTCAGCCACAATGGGATCTTCACGGAAACTCATCTTGCCATCGGCTGAAGGAGACATAAGCGAAAACATCTTCAGCATGCACCATGCCCCGGCAAACATTGCCGCCATATATACATATGGCCGAATCCGCTGCCATCGGCCTGGCGATTCCAATACTACAGGCCCAGGTTCACTGCGTTCAAAGTCCGTAGGGGGCAACATCCGCTCCATCCTGGAGTTGAAATCGGCGAAGTAGCCTTCCGGGACTGTCATCCCGTCGCGGCGTCCCACCTCGTCAAGTATGTCGCTCTTTTTGGATTTCATGACTTGTTATGTGTTATCTGGTTCTTATATAAGTTCAGACTACCGGATTGCAAAATGGTTTAATTGTGGTCTTCAATATATTGCCCTATTTTTTTTACGGCAAGATGATACGATGCCTTCAAAGCTCCTACACTTGTACCAAGTATCTCCGACATTTGTTCGTATTTCATCTCATCATAATACTTCATATTGAACACAAGACGCTGCTTTTCCGGTAGGGATGCGACTGCCTCCCGCAACTGCCCAGCTAGTTTGTCGCCATCGACATACCCATCGGCTTCTATGCCTTTCAACAGGCCAGACTCCTCATCATCAAGTGAAACATTCTGCCGCCTACGTTCACGTGAGAGAAATGTGACACTCTCATTGATGGCTATCTTATAAAGCCATGTTGTCAGCTTCGCATCGCCACGGAAATTCTCCAGCGATTGCCACGCCTTCATAAATGTGTTCTGGAGAAGGTCATTGGCATCATCATGGTTCTCAACCATACGCCTTATCTGCCAATATAGCGGCTCTGAATACGCCCTTATCACCTCACCGAATGCAGCACGGCACTGGCGAGGATCGCGCAGGCGCTCTATCAACTGTGAATCTTCGGCTGGTATTTCGCGTGACATTAATATATGGCGTAATTGATGGCGGATTGTTTTTGTGCCTCAAAATTAATCACTATTTTTGGCATATACAACTTGATTATCACAAAAAACGTTATTAAGGACATAATCATAAACTATATGGACGCTTCTATTGACACTATTCTGATCGCATTGGGCCTGACTCTTCTGGCTGGAATGGCCACATCTGCCGGAGCTCTGATGGCCTTCCTTTGCAAGCACACCAATACCCGCTTCTTGTCGTGTGCACTCGGCATTTCGGCAGGAGTTATGATCTATGTATCGTTCATGGATCTAATGCCACAAGCCATCTCAGAAATTTCAACTACGATGCCTGGAAAAAGCGGAATGGTCGCTATAATAATTTCATTTTTTTCGGGAATCGGGATTATCGCTCTTATCGACTGGCTTATACCCGAAAAGGAGAACCCGCACGAAATGCATATGGTTGAAGAGATGTCACCTGCAGTTACATCCCAACAGGGAACTGCCCACATGCACCGGACAGGATTCATGGTAGGTATAGCTATCGCGATTCACAATTTTCCTGAAGGTGTGGCCACATTTGTCGCAGCCTTGGATGGACTCGATGTAGCAATCCCGATTGTGGTGGCAATCGCGATACACAATATACCAGAAGGAATCGCTGTGGCCGTCCCTATTTACCACTCCACTGGTAACCGTGGGAAAGCACTGAAATGGTCTATCCTGTCCGGACTTGCCGAACCTGCCGGAGCGCTGCTGGCAATGCTCGTATTGATGCATTTCTGGAATCCGTCGATTTCGGCCATTGTACTTGCAGCTGTCGCTGGAATCATGGTATACATATCAATCGATGAACTTTTGCCATCTGCCGAAGAATACGGACACCACCACTTTGCGATAGCCGGATTTGTCGGCGGTATGCTGGTCATGGCCGTTTCATTGCTTATGTTCTGATGTCAAATTATAATCCTGCTGCCCGGTAGCATTAAGATATTCTTCAACAGCAATCCGAAATGCCCCATAGGAAGCAGTATAATTGTCAATTGCCTGGCGGTTAAGCGCCTCAGCATCTAGCATATCTGTTACAGTGCACATCCCGGCATCATAATATGCACGGTTAAGCCTTAAGTTCTCTGCACTTTGCACTATTGCCTCATGGGCTATCGCCATCTTACGGTGGGCTGCCGTAAGGTCATTCCATTTGTCTTGCATACCGATTTCAAGTTTCTGGCTAAGGTCTGTAAACTCAGTCTGGGCTATCTCCAATGCAAGTTTCTTTTTACGTATGGCATGCGAACCGCCCCACCATCCGGACAAAGGTATATTTACCGCCACCATAACAGCCCCAAAATTATGGTTTTGACGTAACACATCGTGATAGAACCATCCTGCCCCCAACGCCACCGTAGGCAAGTTCTTCCCTATTTCTATCCTCTTTTCCAGCTTTTTGGCCTCAATATTCTTATCCAGAAGCTGGTAATCTACAGTTTGTGATAGCGCTTCAGAAGGAGGCATGAATATATCCACCGGAATTTCAGGCAGTGAATCCGGAACAGTAGGAGTCACCTTAGGGCGTAGGTTCACAGGCAACCCTATGTATTGCCCCAAAAGCGAGCCGAACAGTCCAATACCATTATCAAGGTCCACCATATCCGCACGGTACTGGTTTCGTTTCAACTGCACCTTCAACAGATCATTACGGGTGGCAATACCGGCATCTACAGCAACCTGCACCTGACGGTCCAGCGAATCAAGAGTCTGCAGCGCTTTCTCAAGTGTTCGGCGTGTGGCATGGAGGGTCACCAGTTTCCAATAATATGTGCGGGCTGTAAGGCATACCTCATCTGCTGTCTGGCGGCACTGCAATTCCGCGACAGCCTCACCGACCTTGGCGAGCCTGTTTCCGTTTATAATCTGTCCGCCCATGAACACAGGCTGTAAGGCCTGTATGCTGGCCATTTTACCGCGGTCAATGATTCCCAATGAAACAAGATTGAAAAAATCATATTCCAGCACGTTATTATGAGTCCTGAATGCAGCAGCAGATGCCGATACCTGCGGGAAATATTTGGTAAAGGCCTCACGTCGCGTTTCACTTGATGACTCTACGTTCTTTATCGAATTCTTGACAGCTGCATTGTTGGACAATGCCATTTCTGCACACTGTTCCACTGTAAGGAGTGTATCCGACACTTCATGCCTCCATTCTTGCGATGCGGCATGCACCACAAGAAAGGCCATTATTATTAAGGATATTAATGTTTTCATACCAAATGTGTTTCAAGTGTTTTTTCCAACGGCTTGTCTGCATCCTTGGATCTGGACTTTATCTTCCAATATGCAACAGGAATCACCGTCAATATAAATATCATTGTTATCGGAGTGCCATAGAATATGACTACTCCCATAGGTTGCCACAAGGCACTACTGCCTATCACCATAGGTAGGACGCCCATGGTTGCAGCTGCCGATGTAAGGAAAATCGGGCGCATCCTTCGTTTGGAGGCATTGAATATGGCGTCTTTCAATGACTGACCGCTGTTTCTCAACTCTTCGGCATAATCAAGAAGCACAATTGCATTCCTTACCAATATGCCCATGAGGGACACTATGCCCAGCACGCATGTCAGCGAAAGCACTGTACCCTGCATCCACATGCCAATCCCTGCCCCTGGTATACATAGAAGCAGTGAAAGCAGCAACAGACAGGCTGTATCCACCTGCGAATAATGGAACAATATGATAAAAAATATTATAGCGACTGCCATCGCCAAGGCAGAAAGTATCTGGGGCAATATACTCATTGATGTATCCCATTCGCCGCCACGTTTGACGCTGACGCTTTCCGGGATATCAATCTTGTCAAGCTCCGACATAAGCGCCACTGTACGGTCTATCACATTCACGTTGCGCTCAACCTCTGCGATAAGCGAAATCTCCGGCATGCCGTTGCGGTGCTGTAGCATCCCTGGATGCCAATCAGGACGCACACTGGCTATCTGGCGTAAAGGCACACTTGTTGCACCTGTCAGCCCGACAGGCTCACCCATCAGTCCAGATATATAGGCTGTATCGGCTGCAGAAGTCTTAAGCACCACTGGAATCCCATAGTCACCCTCCCATAGCGTCGCCACAGGCAGGCCTGTCGAATACCGTAATGCAAGCATCGACTCAAGGATCAGGCTGTTAAGTCCAAGACGCGATGCTTCCGTACGCTCCGGCATCACCAATACGGATGCCAACGGATTATCAAGTGAAGAACGCACCGACCTCAAACCTGGTATCCCACGCATGACTGTAAGGAATGTATCGGCAACAGCCTCCAGCTCGGCCATGTTATGCCCGCTCAACCTCACCTCTATAGGATACGCAGCATTGGAATAGCTCAATTGCTTAAACCTCACAAATGCATCAGGGAATGCATTCTCATATCGGCCTGTATATTCGTCAAGCACCTCAATCGTTGCAGCATTGCTTTTGGTATTCACTATGAACTGTGCAAAATTTGGGCCGCCTACCTGAGGTGCATACGTAGCCTGGAATCTAGGTGACGAACAACCGTGGAACGACGCTATTGAAACCACCCTGCTATCACTGGCCAATATACGTTCCAAAGAATCAGCCACCTGAGATGTCCGCTCCACCGAAGTGCCTGTAGGCATGGTAATCTCAACAGCAAACTGGTTGCGCTCTGCTATAGGCATAAGCTGGAACGGCCTGGATATAAATATCCACGAACCGACGGCCACACACAGCACCCCCGATACAATCGTGACCTTAGGCCAATTGAAACATATGGCAATGACCTTGTCATACAATCTTTGCATTGAGACGAAAAAGCTGAACTTTTTCTTACCCGAAGCCACTGCTTCCTGTTGGAGCTTATATATCGGAGTCTTTATAAGTGCATATTGCAGATATGGCACCAACAACTCAGCCACCAGCAAAGACACGAAAAGAATAATCGTCATACCCCATGGAAAATCAGTCAAAAAGTCACGGAACATGCCAGTAACAGTCAACAGGAACGGGAAAAATGTTATCGAAATGGCCAATGTCGCCGAAAAAATAGCCTTAAAGAACTCCGTCCCGGCACGCAACGTAGCCGACATATGGTCTACACCCTCCGATATCAACTCCACATAGTCGTCAATTATCACCACCGAATTATCTACAATCATGCCAAGTGATACGATGAGGCATGCAAGCGTAACTGTATTCAGCTCAATGTCAAATGCATAAAATAATCCTAGCGATATAAATATGGCTACAGGTATTGTCGAAGCTGCAATTAACGCTACCTTGAACGGAAGCAGCAACATTATCACCACTACCACCGCGATTATCGCAATTATAAGCTCCACAAGGAAATAGTTCACAGAACTGTTTACCACCACAGGCTGATCAGTAATCTTGAAGAGCGTAACACCCGATGGTATTTCTTTTTGGAATTCTTCAAGCTGCCGGTCCACATCAGACCCCATGTCCACTATGTTGTGTCCTGGCTTCATTTGCACACTCAGCAGTATGCATTTTTCATAATTATTGGTTATATAGCTTGTCGGGGCTGGGTATTCCTTGGTTACATCGGCGATGTCGCCCAAACGTACGACCGCACCATCTGGCGTGGAAAAAACCACCATATCCTTCACCTCCTGGACAGTGCCAACGGCCCTGTCTACCAAAATAGGCTGCGTATATACCCCATCACGCAATTCACCGCCTGACGTCTTGAAACCTTGAGCCAGTAAAGTCGCTGCTATTGCATTCTCACCAAGTGCATAATGGCGTAGTTTCTCCGGATTGAACCGTACAGCCACCTGTTCGTCCTGCTGGCCGAACACCTGCATCTGACCGACACTGCTGATTGATCGCAATCTGTCCTTAAGCCTATCCATATAGTCTCCAAGCTCTCGGAAAGTCTTATCCTCACTCTGCATTGTAATAAGCAATGCGGATGTATCCCCGAAACTGCTCAAAGTCTCCACTCCAAGAACACCTGGAGGCAGTTTCAGTTTTACATTCTCCATCCCTATCTTGAAACCGTTCCAGAATGAATCAGTATTTTCCACATTGTCATCAAGTTCCACAAAGATTATCAGCGTTCCTGCCGTAATCTGGCTATGTGTTTTGGCTTTATCGACCTCCTTATACGAAAATATATAATCTTCAAGAGGCTTGAGCACCTCGTCTTCAATCTGCTCCACAGTAGCGCCCGGATATATCGCCCCTACTACCCCTTCCCTGATTGTAAAATTAGGGAATTCGTTCTTGTCCATTACCTTTAGGGCATAGATGCCAAAAGCTATAAGCACCGCAGTCAGAAGGATTATCTCCTTCCTGTATTTAACCCCTATCGCCACAATTGGCGATGGCTTCGGTCTATCAATCTGGTCTGCCATGACAGCTTGAATTACATGTTATTTAAAATAGGTTCCACAGGTGTCCCCGTGCTCACTTTTGGCATACCGGAAACAATGACACTGTCCCCGGAATAAACGCCACCAGACACATAAATGCCATCATCCCCAATTCCGCTTACAGTCACATACTTGCGCTCAGCCTTACCATTACGGACAATCCATACAAAATTACGGTTATTCCAATCAAGCAATACCGACTGAGACGGAAGGACTATAGCCAGACTATCTGATACACCTGCACCGCCATATACTATCTTGACAGTTCCCGTCATCCCAGGAAGAATCCTTGTATCTTTGGTGACAGACACCTTGACAGCATAGCCCCTCGTCAACGGATCTGCTTCCACTGCCTTCTGTATGACCTTTCCATCCAGCGTTTCACCATCAATGACAGATAGCCCGACAGAAACCGGGTCTCCCTCATTTATCCGATCTATCTCTCCTTCAGACACATGTATTGACATCTTTATATCATCAACGCCTACTATGGTAAATACAGGAATACCTGCCATCACATTCTGTCCCACTTCTGCCAGCTTTTTTGACACAACACCCGAAACAGGTGAATACAATGCCGCATCTGAGACCTCCCTGGCCGCAATTTCGGCCGCATTTGAAGCCTGCTTAAGCTTACTTTGCACCTCGACCCACTTGATCTCAGGCAATGCATCCGCATCATGAAGCTTTTTCAAACGTTCATAAGCATCACGCGCCTCCGCTAGTGTAGCCTGCGCTATGTTATTGGCATTGACAAGGCTTCCGCTTTCCACTCTTGCAAGAAGCTGCCCCTTTGCCACTCGCTGTCCTTCGGCCACATATATATGACTGATTGTTCCGGGCACAGAGAAACTCACCGCACTTTTCTGGTCCGACTCAACAATGCCCGAGTAAGTACGGGCATCCGAATCTGAAACAATCCGGGGCACAACCACACCTACGCGAACAGGGGCTTGTTCTGTAATAGGCTCGCTACGGTGACAGGATGAAAATGTCACACCCGACAAAGCCAACACAATGACCGGGATATAAAAAGGAATATTAAGTCTCATAAACTTTTAGATTTACATAGTGGAACGTGATGTATCATTTTATGATATCATTAAAACTATGTTTAACCATTAAAAGTTTAATTTATTTAACCTCCAGACAGATATTAACAATTAAGGAAACCATATAGAAAAACTCCCCCTTTATGCCTATTGGAAATCCAATAGAATAAATCACGCCTTACCAGCCATCCGCCAAAGCTCATAATAGCCATTATTAACACCATCAACATTTTTATATAGATGATATCCCGTCACTTTCTTGCACATGACGGATATTTTTTGTAATTTTGTGCGCTCGAAAAAGCATAACTATAATTTTATTCACCTAAACCATCCGAAAGAATGCATCTCAATTCTGAAGAAAAAGTAGAAATCTTTGAGAAGTACGGTAAGGGCAAGACTGACACTGGCTCACCTGAAGCACAGATTGCATTATTCTCAGTCCGTATTGCTCATTTGACTCAGCACCTGAAGTCAAATCACAAGGATTATACCACTGCGCGTGCTCTTAAGATGCTTGTAGGTAAGCGCCGCCGCCTCCTTGATTACCTGATCAAGAAGGACATCACTCGCTACCGTGCAATCATCGCACAGAAAGAGCTCGGTATCCGCAAGTAAGGCTCAGCCTCTGCTTAACGATTACACCAGGCGATGGACTCTCATAGAGATCCATCGCCTGTTTTTTATATAGAAATAAAAAAAGGGGACACCGTGGCAGATTTGTCTTCGGCGTCCCCTAACCAGGGAGAGGGAATGAGTAAGGGCTACAAAGAGCCCTGTTAACACATTTCTCTGCTTCTTTATGACCCGCCATTTCCTGACGGATCAAATATAAGACACCTGCCACTGTAAAAAGTTTAAGGACTAGCCCCACGATTCTGCTTTATTTAACACCATTAGACGCTTGTTAACAGCAACATGCCGTCACACCTTTTCCCTTAAAGGATTATTTGCAGGACGTATCAGCAGGCGCAATGACGAACTGAATGAGAAATAGCCCCACACCCAGTTGATGAACACGACAATCTTATTGCGCATGCCCATAAGTGAAATCAGGTGCACCACCATCCACATCACCCACGCCAACGAACCGGAAAGATGGAAATTCGAGGTCTGCACCACTGCCTTATTACGTCCGACTGTAGCCATAGTCCCCTTGTCCTTATAACGGAAAGGACGTTCCATCTTACCTCTGTTTAGGTTATAGGCAAGATTCCGAGCCTGCTGTATCGCACCCTGTGCCAATTGCGGCACTCCGCGTGGATATCGCTCATCAGCATGCATAGAGATGTCCCCTATCGCATAGACATCATCAAGTCCTTCGATACGGTTGTATTCATCCACAACAAATCTGCGGCCAGCCCCTTGCCTGACATCTGTACCAACCATCGTGAACCCGCATCCTGTCACACCGGCTGTCCATATCACCATCCCTGAAAACAATGATGACCCATCATCAAACATTATCAGATTGTCCTCATATTTCTTCACCGTGCGTCCAAGCATGACATTAACCATCAATGCCCGGAGATACTCCTCGGACTTCCTCCTGGCAAGGTCTCCCATAAACCCAAGCAGATGCTGCGACCCTTCCACAATGTTTATCGTCACTTCATCTTGCGATATCGAAGGGTATTCACGCGGCACGATGTAGCGTTTCATCTCCCCCAGAGCACCGGCAACCTCTACGCCTGCCGGCCCTCCGCCTACTACAGTGAAAGTCAACAGCCGTCGGCGCGATTCTGCATCATGGCACACAGCCGCACGCTCCAGACGTTCCAGTATATCATTCCGGCAACGTAATGCCTCAGCCGTAGATTTCAACGTATGTACAGAATCCTCAAGCCCCGGTATTCCAAAAAAATTATTTGTAGTCCCTGCTGCAATCACCAGCTTGTCATAAGCAATGGTTTCATATTGTGTAGATACGGTCTTTGAAGCCACATCAACAGTATGTACCTCTCCGATATGGAAACGTGCGCCATGGGCACGTTCCTTACGCATCTCACGCCTCAACGGAAACGATATGCTTGGCGCATCCAGACCAGAAGTGGCTACTTGATAGAACAATGGAGGAAATGAATGGTAATTGTTCCTGTCGATAATCACAATATCCCATAGATTCTTGTCAAGGCGTTTCACCAGATTCAAGCCGCCGAAACCTGCCCCTACTATGACTATTTTCTGCTTATTTCCCATCTAATACTGATTTTTAGTAAAAATATAACGACAAGACTATCGATATTGTTACTATTTAAATAAATTTTGCAGGAAAATATGCATGAAACGCTTGTAGATTCAAAATTAATGCTTACCTTTGCATCGCAAAACAAGAAAATGGTGAGCATAGCTCAGTTGGTTAGAGCGTCGGATTGTGGTTCCGAAGGTCGAGGGTTCGAAACCCTCTGTTCACCCTACTTAATTTAATAATGGTGTCGGTCTTATGGCTGACACCATTTTTTAATATAGCTACAATATGGACTTGGAACTGTCACATGACGAATTGCGCGGGATGCTCGAATATGAGGCATCGGTTATAAACAATAAGGATTTCATCACCGATGACCCGGTGCAATTTCCGCGCATGTTTGATGATCCGCGAGACATTGAAATCGCATCAATCCTGTGCGCAACCATCGCGTGGGGCAACCGCAAGATGATATGCCGCGATTGCTCGCGTATGCTCGCTATGATGGGACATCAGCCACTACGCTACATGATGGAAGAAGGATACATGGACCTGAACCCTGAAGGAAACATACACCGCACATTCTTCAACCGCAACCTGGCCCATTTCCTTAAAGGCCTAAGGTTCATATACAAAAACTTCGGTTCACTTCAAGACTTCGCACGCTCCATAGGCATACAGTCTTCAGAATATCCTGCCTGGCTCCTGGTAGACAGTATCAACCGCATCCTATCAGATGAAAACAACGGCACACAAGACTCCAGATGCCTTCCGCTCAACACAGCAAATTCAGCACTCAAACGCATCAATATGGCCCTGCGCTGGCTCGTACGTAACGACGGCATCGTAGATCTTGGCATATGGGATGTGCTGAATACTTCTCAGCTATTCATCCCACTAGATGTACACGTAGGCAATATTTCCCGCCAGCTCGGACTGCTGTCACGCAAGGCCAACGACCGCAAGTCATGCATCGACCTAACACTAACCTTACGCGAATTTGATCCAGATGATCCCGTCAAATTCGACTACGCCCTATTCGGCATAGGCATCCACCACAAACTCGGATGACATGAGCAGACATCAATCACGATCCTTAAACAACTCGTCACGCTCATCCTTGTGGAAATATCCTGCCAACATGGCAATGAAACGCGAGATCTGACCTAAAGCCTCCTGAGTGTCCTTGCCCACCTCCTGGTTGCGCAAACGCAGCATAAGAATGCCATACAACGCAGTAAAACAGGTCTCAATCTCACCCACCTTATTTTCTCCTGCCTTCGCCCTCAGTTCTACAATATACGGTAACGTCTTATAGAACTCAGCTGAATATTCAGGAAAGCGAGAGTCCTTAAGCAATGCCTGATGCAATTCAGCCAGCTGTATAACAACATTTTTATTCAGCTGAAGATGGCCCGACTCGGTAACACCCTCCAGGCGCATCATATCAATAAGCGACTCATACCAATCCGACATCTCCTTAGCCTTTTCATCGGTCAAACCATAGCGGTCAATGACATTAGCCTTTATCTTATCCATATCAAGGCCATTTGCCCTTATAATATCCTCTATCTGCCACATATAAAGCAGATATTCAGCAATATTCTCTTTACGTTTCATCGATGCGACTATCATAGCTAAAATCTTATCAAGTAATACAAATGCCCGGCCCGGTGGGGCCATAAAAAAAGGAGTCCCCCGGGACGTGTTTGTC